>Ga0160502_100126_pt1 | contig 98078 bp, 62 predicted proteins | sample DIDnMG_14_FD_108237 | JGI IMG/M metagenome (GOLD analysis project Ga0160502, IMG submission 108237) | Enriched soil microbial communities from UW Madison campus, WI, USA - DID2933_E24_Xylan MG | ecosystem: Environmental > Terrestrial > Soil > Unclassified | place: USA: Madison, Wisconsin... | reverse complement strand
TTGTTAATTTCCTTACCCAAATCGGTAATGACATGCACATTCAGCTCTCCGCTCTGCTCGTAGGCAGCCAGCGCCTCCTTCACGGCATCGGCGACATCCGCCGTGTTCGCATCCTGCTCCTTCACCACCTCCACCACATAGCTCGGCTCGCCATTGAAGCGAACAAGCTCGTCGCTGGAGGTCGAAGTGCGAAGCTCGGCGATGTCGGACAGCACGAGCGGCTGGCTTCCAGCCGCTGACGCAGCACTTCCCGCCGGAAGCTGGCCTTGGGCCATCGAAGAAGGCGATGTCCCCCCTGCACCAGCCCCTGAAGCAGTCCCTGCGGCAGAACCTCCCGGAGGCTGCTGCCCCGAGCCACTGGTGCTTGCACTCGGCGAGGCGCCTGCTCCGAGCTTAAGCTGCTCCACCTGCTCCAGGGATTGCAGCTTGCCGGTCAGGCGAATCGGGATGGTGACGTCATCTTGTGAGACAGCCCCCAGCGGCAGAGCATAGTCGGCCGCTTGCAGCGCACTCTTGATCGAGCTGAGAGAAATACCGGCTTGCGCAGCCTTTTCCTTGTCGACAACAATCTCCAGATGCTCAGAGGCGATCCCCTTGAGCCGCACCGAGTAGACGCCATCGAGCTTTTCCAGCTCCGGCGCAATGACCTCCTCCAGTCTGGTTTGCAATGCTTGAGCATCCTCTGTCGCGGAGAAGATGGCTGCTTGGTAGATCGGCTGCGAATTCGCAGACTGCCTAAGAAAGCTCACTGTCGCGTTGTCCGGCAAGTCCACCTTGTTGACGGCGGACTCGATCTTTGCCGATAGCTCGTCCATATCCGAGCCGAACGGGTATTGAATAATAATACTTGCTATGTTCTCCGAGGTCGTGCTAGTTAACGACTCATAGCCCTTTACGGACTGCAGACTAGCCTCGATCGGCCCGGTAACCGCAGCTTCAATCTCTTCGGTCGACGCTCCCGGCTGAGCGACCTGAATGAACACCGCGGGAAATTCGAGATCCGGGAAGGTCTGCTGCTTGATCTGTGTTGCAGCAAACAAACCGTAACCCATAACCAGCATACATAGAATGACAACCGCTGTTCCATTTTTCAGACTGAATTTTGTCATCCAGCTCATCTGTAATCTCACCTTTCTAATCTGTGTCTGAATTGAATTATACAGGCTGTTTTTGTACACAATTTGTACGGCGCTAAAAAACGTCGGATACAGGCCGGATTCTGCCCGCCGTGATTACTGACGATTAATGGAGCCACTCATCTGACATATGGTCAGTTCATCATTGAGCTTAAGCTGCTGAAAATATAAGCTTTTTACGTGAACATCTATACTTTATCAGGTTCGACACCAACTGTATTTTTGATACAATAGAGTTATGCGTCTGCAACCAGAATAGATTACGATACGGAGGATTGGACATGAATGAACCGGTAAAACCAAATGAGCCGCTCGTCAAGCATATCTACACTGCTGACCCGTCCGCTCATGTATTTGAGGGCAAGCTATACATCTACCCTTCTCACGATCTTGATCATGAGAACGTATCCAATGATAATGGTGACCAGTATGATATGGAAGACTATCATGTACTGTCCCTTGACAGCCTGGATGCACCTTGCGTCGATCATGGGGAAGCGCTTCATCTGCGCGATATTCCTTGGGCGAAGCAACAGCTATGGGCGCCTGATGCAGCCTACCGCAATAATACGTACTATCTGTTCTTCCCTGCCAGGGACAAGGAAGGAATCTTCAGACTCGGCGTAGCGACAAGCCCTTCGCCATCAGGGCCGTTCACTCCTGAGCCGAACTACATTCCGGGCAGCTTCAGCATCGACCCGGCTGTCTTCATTGATGAGGACGATCAGGCTTATATCTACTTCGGCGGACTGTGGGGCGGACAATTGGAGAAGTGGCAGACGGGCACTTTCGTCGAGGATGCAGAAGGGCCGGAGCCATCGGCTCCAGCGATTGGCCCTCGTGTAGCCAAGCTGAGTGAGGACATGCTCTCCTTCCAGCACGATGCATTGGAAATCTCGATCATTGACGAGAACGGCCAGCCGCTGACCGCTGGCGATGAGGAGCGCCGTTACTTTGAAGGGCCGTGGATTCACAAATATAACGGAACCTACTACTTGTCTTATTCGACCGGCTCAACGCATCAGATTGTGTACGCGACCAGCGACAATCCGCTTGGCCCGTTCACCTATCGCGGTGTCATCCTGACGCCGGTGCTCGGCTGGACGACGCATCATTCGATCGTAGAATTCCAAGGCAAATGGTATCTGTTCTATCATGACAGCTCGCTCTCTGGCGGCGCCAACAATAAACGCTCTGTCAAATTTACCGAGCTGCATTACAACGAGGACGGCACCATTCAGATGATTCCTTATCCGTCCTAGAGCAACCTAATGGTAGCAAGCTGATATACTCCTCTCTAGATAGCTCTGTATCTGTAGAGAGAACAATATTAGAATGTGAGAAATACGGCCGTAGCCCTGAATTCGATGGAATTCAGGGCTACGGCCGTTACATGACTAGGGTATGTATGCAAGCTCCGCAGGGGGCGGATGGTGCCGAATTTTCGTTCCATGCCAGGCGGTTTTTTGCAGGCGTACCGGGGTACGCCTGCGAAAAGCAACGCAGCAGGGGGCGTAAAGCCGGGGATAGATGCCCTTATGCAGGTTTGCATACACGCCCTAATTTTTCAAAGCTAATATAAAATACAGCGCGGCAACTTCAGAAATATCAAGTGTCGAATCAAAAATATCAAAAGTAACTAGATTGGATTGAGGCGGCATTAATCCCGCCGGTATCGCTTCAGCAATTTTTTTATTATGTATCGAGAAGCGAACAATCCGGTCAGCAAAATCTTTTTTGATCCAAACTTGCTCATCATTTTTGGTATATAGAAATTGAGGGTTCATTTTAATTTTTGTCTTGCTTTGCATTTTGTGCTCTTGATTCCCTATGAGTATTCTCCAGCGTTCAACGATCAACGTTTTGAAGTTGTTCACCTCAACTACATGCAGGACCAATTGTTTGTCGCTATCATACACTTTTACATTATTTATGATGTTATCGAAGATCATATTGATTGTACGCTGCATCCAATTGGCATGATAGCGCTGTATATAACCAACGATCTCCCCCGTCTCATCCTTTATGTCGCATATAGCTGTGCTATTTCTTAAAAAAGGAAAACGAATCGTATACTTCATATCATATACCTCGAATAATAGAGATAACAAGCCGACTCGGGATACTTAGGCAACCTGTCCCTTACTGGATAAATAGAAAGAATGAACAATAGAATACATAAGCACAGACAGAAGAACCGCCAACCAAGTCTTCTTCAATCCAATTCCCCCTCATCTACTATCATATTTAATCACCCAAAATTAATCAACTATAAACAAAATTGCATAATATCATTTCGTTATCTTGCGCTTCCATTGCTCCTGTTGTCCATCCGACGATATTTCAGGGTATACTTAGGGAGAGGGGGGATCAAGGATGAAGGATGAGTTGATTCTAGAGACATCAGATCGCCGGCAGGCGGATGGGAGCGACCGCGTACAGCAGGAGCAGCAGCTCCCTAGGCCACTGACGGAGGAGCAATGGCGAGCGGTTCGGGATAATGATTCGTCCTATGATGGTCGTTTCTTCTATGCTGTGAAGACGACAGGCATTTTTTGCCGTCCTTCCTGCAAATCCAGGGTACCCAATCGGGAGAATATCGGCTGGTTTCATTCGTCGCAGGAAGCGTTGGCCGCCCAGTATCGCCCCTGCAAGCGATGCCGACCTACCCTTGAGCGATGGCCGGATGAGGAATGGGTTGCCGCTATCGCTCGCTATGCAGAACAATATTATCGCGCCCCGCTATCGCTAGAGGAGCTAGCACAGTTGAGCCATGGAACCCCCTATCATCTACATCGCACCTTCAAACGAATCAAGGGGGTCACGCCCCTGGACTATATTCATAGCTTGCGAATCAATGAGGCCAAATCACTGCTCGCACGCTCGCCGCTAAGCATAGCCGAAGTGGGCCGAGCGGTCGGCATGACCAACACCTCTTATTTCATTACACTATTCAAGAAAAAAACCGGCCATACTCCGAACGCCTATCGGCAGTTGCATCAACAAGAGCAGCCGCACGCTTAGCCCGTTCGGCCGTAATAGGCCGGTCATGCGATAGAACGCATGGAACAGAATTACACAAGCAGAATCGGCAGAAGCCGCTCTGCACGGAGAGGAGAATGAATCATGTCTGTCCCAACCCCAATCCTGTACTGGTCTGTGCTGGAGACTGAGGACTGGAGGCTGCATCTTGCAGCAACAGAGGAGGGCCTATGCTTTGTCGGCGCACAGGGTCAGCCGTACACCGAGCTGACCGACTGGGCCTCTGCACGTTATCCTCGCCATGAGCTGGCGCGCGATGACAGCCGGCTCCAGCCCTATGCAGCAGAGCTCGCAGCTTTCCTGCTAGGCAAGCCAGAACACTTCGCCCTGCCGCTTGCCTGCCGGGGGACGTCCTTTCAGGAGAGTGTCTGGCAGGCGCTCCGCGCTATCCCTTATGGAGAGACCCGATCGTATTCGGATATTGCCCGGGCAATCGGCAAGCCAGCGGCTGTGCGGGCAGTCGGAGCTGCGATCGGTGCTAACCCGGTACTCATCGCTATTCCCTGCCATCGGGTCGTTGGCAAGAATGGCACGCTGACCGGCTATCGCGGCGGCTTGGACATGAAGAGTCGGCTGCTAGCAATGGAGTCTGGCTGCCCGCTAACAGCTACGGTGGCTGCTTCTGCCTCCGTTGAGATACGCTGACGCTAACAGCGCCAGAGCCCTGCATTCCTCGGCTATTGTCCTGCGACAACGTTAACCAGCACTACTGCTGCCTGCCTAATGCCTAAATCTGACTTCGGCATTAGGCAGGCAGCAGTGCGGTTATGGTCATCAGGCGTTCCCCAGGCTTCGAGCCGCGCTCCGCATAGCGCGGATGGCCTCCTTATCGTTAGCGCTGACGCGGCGCGATTCGACTATTTTTTGCAGCGCCTTGCTGTATGTCGCCTGATCCAGTGAGCAGTGCTGGAGATAGGCCATCGTCCGCTCGGGCAGCCTCGCGAAACAGACCGATACCGCCCAAGCTACTGCCATCTTGACGTAGTAGCCATCATGCCGTATCTGATCTAGCAGCGCCAGCACCTGTTCGATATATTCTTCATCTACATAGTAGTTCAGCAGCATCACCACACCGAAGCGCAGCTCATACTCCTGTGCCCCCCGCAGGTACGGCTGCAAGAACTGCCATATGCGCGGACGGTGTGAGGCCGTGATCTTCAACCCCGAGCAAAAGCTGTCACATACCGACCAATTATCGATGCGCGGCACGAATGCAGCGACCTGCTGCAGAACCTCCTCCACATCTGCCCGTATATACCCGATCACCATGCCCTGCAGCATGACCTCCTCAAACCATTCTCCATCAGCCGTGGCCAGATAAGCGGCCCAGTCGCCGCGAGCGATCTGCTTGGCCAACGCCCGCAGATGAGGCAGACGTACCCCCATCATCGGGCCAACCTCAGGAATTAATGCCGAAGCAAATGCCCGGTATGACTCCTCTGCAAGCTCCTGCAGCTTGGTTCTGATCTGCTGCTCCATCTTTGCCGTCGCTCCTTTTGCCTTCATGAGTATCTATCCCTGCCGCTACATCCTTGCCACTCATGCAGTTGGCTCAGCGGTCTTTAGTCTAATGATACCGCAGCGACGGGAGCCTGCCCATGCTCCAGGAATGAAACAGCAAGATCGCGTTACCCCATCAGCCGAAGCCGCGGGTGAAGCCGTTGCCTTCTCACCTTCTTGCCTTAATGCCTTCTTGCCTTCGTATCTACTCCCCCATGATCTGCGCCAGCAGCTCATACGAATGCAGACGCGCCTGATGGTCATAGATTTGACCCGCCACAATCAACTCATCCGTTCGCGTCTCTTCAATGATCGTATCGAGCTTGCGCTTAACGGTATCCGGGCTGCCAACAGCCGAATATTTCAGCATCTTGCCATAGACCAGAAGCTGCTCCTGGGCTGTCCACCGCCCATCCATCGTATCTACCGGCGGCTTCAGTCCGCCCCGTTCACCACGAATCAGGCTCAGGAACTGCTGCTCCTGCGAGGTCGCCAGCCTCCGGGCCTCCTCGTCCGTTGCAGCAACGACCGCATTGACCCCAATCATGACGTAAGGCTTCTCCAGGGCAGCAGATGGCTGAAAATGGCGATGATACAGCTCCAGTGCCTGCAACAGATAATCCGGGGCAAAATGACTCGCGAACGCAAACGGCAAGCCGAGCTGACCCGCCAACTGGGCACTGAAGCCACTGGAGCCGAGCAGCCAGATTGGAATGTTCAGCCCCTCCCCAGGAACGGCGCGCACGCCGGGAACACCGCCTCCCATCGCCGGATTCAGATACGAGCGCAGCTCGTGAAGCTGCTCGGGAAAGTCGTTACCGTCGCTATGAAGTCCGCGCCGCAGCGCTCTCATCGCTGGCTGATCTGTGCCAGGCGCACGCCCTAGCCCCAGATCAATCCGTCCCGGGAACAGCGACTCCAATGTGCCGAATTGCTCGGCGATCATGAGCGGTGCATGGTTCGGCAGCATGATGCCGCCCGATCCGACCCGAATGGTCTGAGTATGCGCAGCGACATGACCGATAATAACCGAGGTCGCCGAGCTGGCGACGCCCGTCATGTTATGGTGCTCTGCCAGCCAGTAGCGGTTATAGCCCCACTGCTCCACATGCTGTGCCAGATCGACCGTATTGCGAAACGACTGGGCAGGTGTCCCCCCATCCAATACAGGCGCAAGGTCGAGCACTGATAATTTCACTTGATGATTTGCCATCTTACATCAGCCTCCTATTCAATCATTCTGGCAACATTACTGGCAATCCGGTTCATATACGCTGTCATCGCCGCGATTTCATGATCTGAGAAATCACGGGTCATCTCCTCCAGGCATTGCCTTCGCTTCGCTTCCAGCTCCATAAGCTCCGCCTTGCCGCTGTCCGTCAAGGAAATCAGCGTCACACGCTTATCCTGCTCAGGCTTGCGGCTTGCAATCAATTGCTGCTGCTTCAACTGCTGCAGATGACGGGTGATAGCCGCCGCATCCAGCCCGAGCTGCTGCTGCAGCTCCAACTGACTCAGCTCTTTGCGTCGCTCGATAGCATGCAAAATCTCCAGCTTCGTACAGCTCGTGCTGACCGAGGCGGTAAAAGCCTGACCCATCTCCTTCACAAGCACATGCAGGCGGTACAGCAGCCTCTCGCGATCTGTGCATACAGGTTCGATATGCTCACCTCATTTAGTTGATGCATCAATTGTTGATATATCAAGCATTATAGTTGTTCTGCACCTGCAATGCAAGTCTACATCTACAGCAAGCCTTGCTGCATGGCAACGGCGTGTAACTACGGGCAGACCCGCATCCCAGGCAAAGCACGACAAATTCTGCGATCCAAGCAATGTACAAGCTCCCTGGTAGCAGATGCTCCTGTTCCGCTTCATCAGAAAACGGCAGTCCGATTAGGTATCTCACCCACCTGTCGGACTGCCGTCCTGATTCGTTTATTTGGAGAACAGATGCTTCTTCAACTCACGGTTCTTGTCAGCGAATCGATCGTTATGGGAGGAGACCATTCCGCGCTCCTCTGCCTCAGGCATAATATAGCGCTTCGCCTTATTCACAGCGTTGGCCGCATCCTGGAAGGCGCCAGCAATCAGATGCAGCTTGCCCTCGTGATGCAAGATGTCGCCTGCCGCATAGATGCCAGGCACCGAGGTTTCGCTCATTGCTGTACCGGCAATCCAGTGCTCATGCAGTTCCAGACGAATGCTGCTGTTCTGCAGCAGCTCCTTGTCCCGCTCGTAGCCGTGGTTGATAATGACCTCATCCACCTCGAGCTCCACCGCGCTACCATCCTCATTGCTGGTGAGCGCGACGCGCTCAATCTTGTCCTGACCAGGCGAGGCAATCAGTCTGTCGATCGTCGTGTTCAGCCAGCAGGTCACCGAGCTGTCATGCAGGCGCGAGACATCGGCTTCATGCCCCTGCAGCACCTCCTTACGGTAGGTCAGATGCACCTGCGCCGCGATTGGCTCCAGCTCATTGGCCCAATCGATCGCCGAGTTCCCGCCGCCGGAGATCAGCACCCGCTTACCCTTAAAGCGCTCCAGCGACTTGACCGTGTAATGCAGGTTGCTCACCTCAAAGCGTTCTGCGCCCTCAATCTCCAGCTTCACCGGCTTCAAGATGCCTCCGCCGACCGCCAGGATGACTGTCCGCGAGTGATGCTCTTGTCCTGAGGCCGTGTGAAGGATGAATTGTCCGGCTTCGCCCCTGCCGATCGATGTCACCTTCTCGCCAAGCACCACCTCCGGCTGAAAGGTCAGTCCCTGGGCGACCATCTGTTCAATTAATTGTGCGCCAGGAAGCGGGGGCACGCCCCCTACATCCCAGACCATTTTCTCTGGATAGACATGAACCTTGCCGCCCAGCCGCGGCTGGAACTCGATAATCTTCGTCTTCATCTCCCTCAACCCGCTATAGAATGAGGCGAACAAGCCTGCAGGCCCGCCGCCAATAATCGTCACGTCGTATAATTCCTTCTCGTTCATTGCGCTCGCTCCATTTCTATTCATTATCATTATTGAGCCGATGGATGGCCGGGAGCCGTCCGACATGCGCAACTCCAGCAGTGTATACAGAGACAGGCTGTGCCCTCCGCCACCGACTCCATCCACGGTTCCCGAACACAGCGCCGCCACCATCTGCTGTCGTGTCCAGCCTACTCCTCTGTGAGCTCCTCGCCCGTTATATTCTGCGAGCTCTAGCGCCGCTGCCGACGAAACATGAGATAGATGAAATAAGGCACACCGATAACCGAGATGACGATGCCAACTGGCAATTCGGCCGGGGCAAAGACCGTCTTCCCGATGAAATCCCCGACCAGCACCATCAGCATCCCGACAAGACCGCTCACGGGCAACACATACTTATATGCAATGCCGACCAGCCTTCTGGCAATATGAGGAGCAATCAGGCCGACAAAGCCGACACCGCCCGCCACAGCAACACCAGCGCTGATCAAGCCGACACAGAGCAGCAGTACCTTTAGCCGCTCCCTGTCCTTGTCAAGCCCTATGCCCGCCACCGATACCTCATCCAGATACAGCAAATCCAGCCGATAAGATCGAAGCCAGATCCCCGGAATCAGCAGCACCACCCACGGCAGCACCGCAGCAATCTGCATCCAGCTCGCGCTGTAGATGCTTCCCGCCAGCCAGACAGTTGCCATCTCGAAATCCTGTGGATTCATCTTCAGCGAGATATAGAGCGATGCTGCTCCAAAGCCGGTGCCAAGCGCAATGCCGACCAGTATGAGCCGCTTGGGATCAAGAATGCCGCGATGCCGAGCCAGTGACAGCAGCAAGATCGCAGCAGCAAGACCGCCAAGCCAGCCGAACATAGGCATTGTCAGGGCAGACAGCCAGCCAGCTTCCTTAATCGATCCTTGCACAAAAAACATATACAGCACAATGGCCAGACCTGCAGCCGAATGAATGCCCAGAATGCCGGGATCAGCGAGCGGATTGCGGGTAATGCCCTGCAAGGCAGCGCCCGCAACAGCCAGCGCTGCGCCCACTAGGGCGCCAATCACGATTCGAGGCAGCCGAAATTCGAACACAACAAGATCATAATCGCTCACCGACTGCAGCCGCAGCAAGGTGCGGAGCACATCCAGCGCCGACAGATCGAACGTTCCATTGGTAACACTCATGTACATCACCGCGATCGCAGCCGCCAGCAGCACACCACTTACCGCTGCACACCGCACTCCACTGCTTCGCCTGTTCAAGCGCTCCTTCCCCCTCTCGTTTTGACCAGATACAGAAAGTAAGGAACGCCGAACAGCGCAGTAACGACGCCGATCGGGGTCTCAAAGGGAGCATTCAGCAAGCGGCTGATCACATCCGACCAGGCCAGAAACAGCGCTCCCAGCAACGCCGCATATGGAACAATCCTTCGATAGTCCTGACCGACAAGATAACGTGTCACATGGGGAATAATCAACCCGATAAACGCAATCTTGCCAGCCAGCGCCACTGAGATGCCTGTCAGCAAGACGACACTGAGCATCGTCAGACCCTTCATGCGCGCCACATTCATCCCCAGCCCCGCAGCCGCCTCCTCGCCGAGCGACAAGGCCGTTACCGAGCGGGAGACCATCCAGGCCAGCGCGAGGCCAGCTACTGCAAACGGAATCGTCCACTTGATCATTAGCGGATCCATCTGGTGCAGCCTGGCATTATACCAGAAGCTGAGATGCTGCGAGACCTGATAATAGGTTGCCAGCGCCTGCGAGATGCCACCAAGGAAGGTTCCCAGTATCGTGCCGAGTATAGCCAGCGTGAGCGGCGACATGCCGTCCGGCAGCCATTTTGCGATCGTGAATACAAGCCCGGCGCCCAACGCCGAGCCGATTAAGGAGCACACAATCAGTGTCATTGGGGTCGCTCCCGGCCAAAAGATCATGCATAGCGTCACCACAAATACTGAACCATCCGCTACACCCATAATGGAAGGAGAGGCCAGATAGTTTCTGGTCATCCCCTGCATTAATGCGCCCGCCACGGCCAGGAACGCCCCGATCATCAGTGCGCCCGCCACACGTGGCAGGCGCGAGGTATGAATGATGAGGTGATCCATTTGCCCCTCGTCATAGTGGATGAATGACTCCCATACCGTTTGGTAGGATATGGACTTGGAGCCATACGAGACGGATACGGCAATCGTTATGATGAACAGAACAGCCAGCAGCATCAAGTGGATGCTTTTGCGTCTCATCAACCTTCCCATTTGCTGTTTTGCTCCAATCTGCTATTTATCCAGATGCTGCTGCAGACTTGCCAGAAACTTGATGCGGCTAAAGGCCGGTCCGCCCTCCAGCAGCGGATCTACGACATTGACGTAGACCTGATCCTGCTTGAATGCCGTAATATTCTGGATTATCGCATTGTTCTTGAGACCATTATAAGCCTGCTCCGTCTCTCCGCTCTCGCTCGTCGCGAATTGGATGAACAGATAATCGGGATTCATCTCCGCCAATTGCTCCACCGAGATCGCCTCTTGCGTCTTTGCCGCTGCAACCTGCGCCGGAACCTCCAGACCAATCTCATCATACAGAACCGGGTTGAAGTAGACATCCGGCGGATAGACATACATCTGCGTCCCTCGTATCCGCACCGCAGCTACTCGCTTCCCCTGGAGCTTCTCCTTGATAGAGGCCTGCATCGCCTCGGCATCCTGCTTGTACTGAGCGAGAATCGCCTCAGCCTCCTGCTGCTTGCCGCCTAATTCGCCCATCAGTCGAAGATTGGCTTCCCAATCTGTCGCAATATGAGAGACGAGAATTGTCGGTGCGATCTTCCGCAGCTTCTCCTGCACCTCTGCCGTAAATTTGGTAGAGCCCAAAATAACGTCCGGCTTGAGCCCCAGAATGGTCTCAAAATTAGGCTGCTGCTTCTCGCCAATCGATACCGCATCCGCTGTAATTGCTGCGAACATCTCCGGGAAGCTGCCGCCGACTGAGATGGCTCCAGCCGGGTGCACCCCCAGCGCCGCTGCATCCTCCATTGCCTCCATCGCGCCAGCAATGACGAGCTTCTGCACCTTCACCGGAATGGTATAGGTCTGTCCAAGGTATTCAATTGTTCTCGTCTCTCCACCCTCGTCCGCTCCGGACTCGTTCTGAGACGAGGTATTCGCTTGTCCGCTCTGTGTCTGCTCTGTCTGCGAACTGCCTGAAGCGCCCGTTGGTTCAATCGTCTTGTTCCCGCTGCCGCATGCGGCCAGCATTACCATCAGGATGGCCATCAGCCCGGCCAGCATCCATTTAGTGTTCATTGTCTCTCCATATCCCTTCTCTATATAACTATGCCATCCCCAAATGAGCGCGTAGAGTCGTGCCAGCATACTCGTGCCGGAACAGCCCTTGCTCTGCCAGCATCGGTATCAGCTCATCCAGCAGCAGATCGAGCGATTGCAGTGAACCACCGGGGAGCGCAATCAGCCCATCCAGCGCCCCGGCTTCATGCCATAAGCCGATCTCGCGCGCCGCATCCTCCACCGTGCCGACAACCATCCAATGTCCTGAAGCTGTAACCTCTGGACGGTTCAACAGCTCCTGCACCGTTGGCTGCTCGGTATGAATATACCGGTGCAGCAGATCGGCGTGTGTCTGGCTGCGGACGGGCGGAGCAGGCTGCTGAGATGCCGCCAACAGCTCGCCTGTTATACGCTGATCAAGCGGCCAGCCACGAATATCCAGCCCGAGCAGCGAGTGCAGCGCCGCATAACGCAGCTCCGCGCCCAGATGGGCGTGCGCCTCCTGGTACAGCTCCTGCGCCTCGCTGCGCGTGCGGCCCAGGATGAAGTGCATGCCCGGCAGCACCCGGACAGCGTCCGGGTCACGGCCGAGCTGCCGAGCCCGCCGCCGCAGATCCGCGCGCAGCTCTGTTCCAGCAGCCCGATCCGGCGCCGCGGCAAATACAGCATCCGCTGTCGCCGCAGCAAAGCTGCGGCCGCGCTCCGAGGCGCCCGCCTGGAATAGCGGCGGTGCACCCGCCGCATGAGCTGGCACATTCAGCGGTCCCTTCACGCTAAAGTGCTCGCCGCTATGTTCAATCGCGGTAATAAGACTGCTGTCAGCAAACTTTCCCTTACTGCGGTCAAGCAGCAGCGCCTCATGCGGAAAGCTGCTCCACAGCTTGCCAACCACCTCAGCGAATTCCTCAGCCTGCGCATATCTCGCCTCCGAGGCCGGCAGCGGGGTCGCGCTGAAGTTATCCGCTCCATCCAGAGCCGTCACCATATTCCAGCCTGCCCGCCCATTGCTTAGCCAGTGCAAGGATTGCAGTTGTCTCGCGGCTATATAAGGCGGATAGAACATCGTCGACATCGTCGTCACCAGCCCAATCCTGCTCGTCTCGCGGGCGATCGCCGTCATCAGCAGCGTTGGGTCAAGACCGCCGAAGCCGGGCGAATGATCAAGTGCAGCAGCCCGCAGCAGCAACGCATCCGGCTTGAACACAAAATCAAGCTTCGCCTGCTCCGCTCGCTGCGCCAGCCTCACATACAGCTCGCTGGAATACAGTTGCTCAACACCGCTATCCGGCCTCCGCCACCCTGCCCCCTTCATCCACGTTGCCGACAGGGACAACCCGATACACAGTTGTCTTTTACTCACGTTACCAGCCTTCCTTATGCATCTGTCAATTTGTGATAATGATAATTATTATCAATAAAAGTATACCAAGAAGCACTGGCGATTCCAATGCACAATTCGTAAATCATGCATGCATTATTATCTAATGTTTCGGCGCCATGTTACGGTGCAGTCGATCCATTGGAATGCTCCGCGTATGAGGACGGAGACATCCCGTAGTAGCTTCTAAACACGCGGCTGAAGTAGAACGGATTGGCGTACCCCACACTGGATGCTACATCCCGGACTGAATACGATCTTGTTGTTAATAATTCGCAGGCCCGCTCCAGCCGGCAGCGAATGACATAGTCGATCGGTCGGCAGCCTGTATATTTATGAAAATAATACGAGAAGCTTTTGGCGTTCATGGCATGTAGTTCAGCTAGCTCATTCAGCGTGAGTGGGTGCATATAATGCCCTTCAATATAAGCCACAGCAGCTTCAATGCTGCTCCGGCCTGTCTGCTTCTCTCCGAAGCGATGGCTGCAGCCTGTCAGCACCTGATGCATAAGCGACAGAAACAGCTCCTTCACCCGGAGCTTGCCTAGCCCGCTCGGATTGCGAAAGTGCTGGTGCAGCAGCAGCAGCAGCTCGTTCACCCGCGAATTGCAGCCATATTCCAGCTTAAAATGAGAGGCTTCTTGCGGATACCGGGACTCTGTGAACGGATTCCAGCGGTAAAATACTGAGAAATACTCGTATTCGGAGGTGCCAACAACTCGGGATTGCAGCTTTAATCCGGGAACGGCGTGGGCGATAACGCCTGGCCGCAAGTCATACTCCTTCCCCTCCAGATGCATTAAGGCTTGTCCGCGCACAGGGAACAATAACCCGTATCTTTCCGTCTTAAAACCATGCAGCACGCTTTGGGGTGGGATAACGAGCCGATACACTCCCTCTATCTCGTATGCCTCGCTGGCGAACATTTCAGCCAATTGCTCTGTATCCATCATCATTTTCACTGCCTTTGTATAGAAATGATCCATTCTCATTGAGAATGATATTCATTTATTGTAAACCCAAAAAAGCGGAGCTGCAACGCTTCCGCTTTCACATTGGTTTAGAGCACCTATACATAATATTAATGTTTTGAGAATTCAATGACATATGGCACCATCGCCTCGGCACGGAAGGCAAACAGGGAATTATTCACTCCCATCCTTTCAAACTCCACCTCTCTTCCCTCACCGCTAATCCGAATCGGAGACCTTCCTGCTGCACATCTGACCTCCTGCGTCCTGCTCGAACGAATCCACGCCTGCTCCAGCCTGCCGCCGCTCCAGCTTAGCCCCACCTCATAGCCTCCCCTCGCTCGCAGACCGCTGACCTCGCCGTCCATCCACTTGTCCGGCAAGGCCGGGAGCAGATCAAGGAAGCCCTGATGCGATTGCAGCAGCATCTCGGCAATGCCCGCTGTAGCGGCAAAATTACCGTCAATCTGGAACGGTGGATGCGCATCGAACAGATTCGCATACACACCGCCTCCATTCCTGCCGAGCGCTCCCTCACTCGGAACGAGCGTCAGCAGATTGCCAATCAGCCGCTCCGCCCGACTGCCATCCTTGAATCTGGCCCACAGCCCGATCTTCCAGCCCAGGCTCCAGCCAGTGCCGCCGTCTCCTCGGCGATCCAAAGACACCTGTCCTGCCTGGAACAGCTCAGGATTGGAGGCTTCCGAGATGAGCCGCCCCGGATAGATGCCTACCAGATGCGAGACATGGCGATGATGAATGTCCTCATCCTCAAAATCCTTGTACCACTCCTGCAATTGCCCATGCTTCCCGATCTGCAGCGGCAGCAGCCTGCGCTTCGCAGCGGCCAGCTCCGCACAGAACACTTCATCCACCTCAAGCTTCTCCGCCGCTGCCATGCAGTTATCGAACAGCTCTGCGATGAGGCTCAGATCCATCGTCGCAGCCGCACTGACCGCATAGCATGCCTCCCCTATTCTGAACCTCTGCTCCGGAGAGGTCGAAGGGCCCGTAATCAGATAACCCTCGGCATCCTCATACAGCCAGTCGAGGCAGAACAATGCTGCTTCCTTCATCACCGGGTAGGCACGCTCTCTCAGATACACCTCATCCCCGCCAAAGGCATAATGCTCCCACAGATGCTGGGTCAGCCATACGCCACCCATCGGCCATAACGCCCATACCGGATCGCCATCTCCGTAATCGCCTACCGGAGCGGTCTGCGCCCACAGATCCGAATTATGATGCGCCACCCATCCTCTGGCCCCATAATTGACGCGCGCCGTCTCTCTTCCGTTCTCGGCAAGCCGCTCGATAAAGGACAGGAGCGGCTCATGGAGCTCCGCCATATTGCAGGTCTCCGCTGCCCAATAATTCATCTCCGCATTGATATTCAAGGTGTAGTTGCTGCTCCATGGCGCCCGCGTCTCCTCATTCCAGATGCCCTGCAGGTTGGCAGGCTGCGTGCCGGGGCGGGAGCTGGCAATCATCAGATAGCGCCCATAATGGAACAATAGCTCGACCAGTCCCGGATCATCGGCTCCATATCGGGCAATCCGCTGGTCGGTTGCCATGTCCGCTGGCGCCTTGCTCTCCCCGAGCCGCAGCGTTACGCGATGGTACAATTCGCCGTGATCCTCAATATGCGCTTGACGCACATCGGCATACTCCTTGTCCAGGGCGAGCTTCAGCGTAGCTGCTGTCATCACTTCCGGCCTGCGGATGTCGCTGGCGGCACCCAATGCAGGATCAAAGCTGGTCGCTGCACTAAAATACAGCACGGCGCTCGTCGCTCCCTCAACCTGAATGCCATCATGGGTAGCGCTCATTACGCCGCCCTCAAGCACTGCCGCCAGCCGACCATGGAACTGAAGTGCGGATGATGTCCGAGGGTCGCCGTATTGAATCGGATTCGATACATTGCAATAGCTTGGCCACACCTGTTCCGGGGCAATACCTGCAATGGTATGCTGCCCTCCCGAGACGCCGCTGGCACTGCGCAGCACACTCGTCAGCTTGGCGCGGAAGCTCAGCATCCCCGGCTCGCTGCATTCCAGTCGGATGACGACGACCTGGTCAGGATGCGAAGCAAATATCTCACGCTTGTACTCGGTGCCTCCTACAGTGTAAGCAACACGAGCGATTCCCTCCGCCAGCTCAAGCGAGCGGCTATAGCCCCCGAACCTATTGCCGTGCTCCATCGTCAACAGCAGATCAGCACACGGCAGATAGGATTGCGTGTAGGGTCCCATCATCTGCTTGCCCAATTGATCGGCTGTCGCATAGTCCTCACGCGCAATACTGTCCCGAATCGCCTGCAACGTTTCCTTCGCTTGCGGATGATTGCCATCCTTCGCAGCGCCTGACCATAAGGTGTCCTCATTCAACTGGATGCGCTCCTGCTCCACACCGCCAAAAATCATCGCCCCCAGATTGCCATTGCCGACGGGAAGCGCTTCCGTCCAATAGCTCGCCGGCTTATCAAATTGTATCTTCATCGTGCAGCCCTCCTGTAGTGGATCAAGCTCGATTAGCAAAGACGTCATCGCCTTGAGTTCATCTCGACATTATATCTGTTCGTCATATTTCCTGACCTATCCTGTTTTTGCAAATGCTCCAAGGTACAATATAATTATAATCAGGCCAGGGCATCGTCGGTTACTATAGAAGGCGACATCCGGCAATGAAACATGTCAGAATAATGCAAATGGAGAATCAGCCGCTATGCAGCTTCCGCTCATTCACATTGAAGATATAGACATCAAGCTAACCATCGGACAGTGCATGCTTAATGTGCTGTTTGTCCGATCCGGCTACTTCAAGGGCTCAGTCCCCAGGCATAGCCACAGTCTGGGCAGCTACGAGATTCATTATATTCCCTGCGGACAAGGCACGCTCATTACATCGGACAGGCAATATCAGGTGCGGCCTGGCACGCTGTATGTCACTGGCCCCGATGTCGCTCATGAGCAAATCCCTCATCCCCTGGACCCTATGGCGGAATATTGCATCTTCTTCGAGCTGCTTCCGCGCGAAGCTTCGACAACAGCTAACCAGGCCGTCGCCCGCCAAGATGCGCTGCTGTCAGAGCTGCTGCTGAGCACGCCGTTCTGGATCGGACAGGATTCGGAGCAACTGATGGGGCTCTTCGCTCTGCTTGCAGAGGAGGTGGCTGCCGCCAGGCTCGGCTATCACACCAATGTTACACGGCTGCTGGAGATTATCATTACCCGCGTCCTACGCCAGTACCCGTCCAGCCAGCCGACACTGCCGCCAGCTCCGCTCAAGACGCTCGATGACAAGCGTCTGCTAACGATTGAGCGCTGCTTCCTCCACCAGTACGCGACAATTACGCTGAAGCTGCTGGCCGAACAGCTCGGATTAAGCATTCGGCAGACAGAGCGAGCCGTCTACAAGCAATATGGCCTCACCTTCACCGACAAAAAGCTACAGGCGCGCATGGGGGCTGCCGCTCGCTTGCTGACCTCCACCGACCTGTCCGTCACCCAGGTTGCCGCCCAGGTGGGGTTTGCAACATTAGCGCAGTTCAGCCGCACCTTCAAAACGTTCTACGGCTTATCTGCGACACAGTACCGGGCAGGCCAGCAGATAAGCGCCGAGCACTACGATTAAGCTGGCACGGAAGCATAACCAAAAAAAGATGGAACGAAGCAGGCCGCCTGCCGTTCCATCTCTGTACATTACAGCTTCATATTGCTGCTATGACCCGGAGACAGCTTCGCTGCCGGGTCTACATATACCTTCGCATTATTAATCGCGGTCGGCGCCTCTCCGAAGCCGACCGCAATCAGCTTCACCTTCCCCGGATAGGTCGTGATGTCGCCGGCAGCGAAGATGCCAGGAATGCTCGTCTCCATACGGGTATCGACCACGATCGCCCCTTGCTGAACCTCCAATCCCCACTTCGCAATCGGGCCGAGCGAGGACAGGAACCCAAAGCTGACGATCAATGCATCGCAGGGCAACTGCGATGTACCCCCTGTCATCACATCCGTAATCTCGATCTGCTCGATGCTCCCTTCCCCATCCAGTCTCGTAATTTCAGCAGGGGTGATCACTCGAACCTGTGAGGCTCGCAGCTTCTCTACACTGTGCTCATGCGCCCGGAACTTGTCGCGACGATGAACCAGCGTCACCTCCTTGGCGATCGGCTCCAGCATGAGCGCCCAGTCAACAGCCGAGTCGCCGCCGCCATTGATAATGACCCGTTGACCTTCGAATTGCTGCAGATCGGTGACAAAGTAATGCAGATTCGTCTGTTCATAGCACTCCGCTCGCTCCAGATTCAGACGGCGCGGCTCGAATGCCCCAACCCCTGCCGTTATAATGACCGCCTTGCTATAATGAACCGCCTTATCCGTCACAATCTCAAACTCCCGCTCCGCTCGCTTCACTACCCGCTGCACCTTTTCCCCCAGACGAATGTCTACAGGAAATAACGACATCTGCTCCAGCAGGCTCTGCGTAAGCTCGGCTGCGGTCACCTTGGGAAAGCCAGCCACATCATAAATATATTTCTCCGGGTAAAGCGCCATCAGTTGGCCGCCCAGTTGAGGCATGCTATCGATAATTTTCACACTCGCCTGACGCATCCCCGCGTAGAAGGCTGCGAACATTCCGGCGGGTCCACCGCCAATAATCGCTATATCTGTCCAATCCTTGCCTGGATCAACCGTCAATATGCTCTCCTCCTATCTTTATATACATAGTAAATTATAATGTATATAAAGTAGAAAAGCCATCTTTTGCTGCGCGGCAAGACTTAATCCGCTTCCTGCCGCTTATACAGCCAAATTTGTTCCTTCCTCAAGCTCAGTCTTGCGTATGAATCGACTGCCGATATTGTCCGGGCGTCTGCTCCTCCTGCTTTTTGAAGATGCGAATAAAGGTTTGCACATTGCCGTAGCCCACCTTCTCCGCAATGCCCGCCAGCGGCATATCCGGTTGCTGCGCCAGCCATTGCTTCGCATGGTGAACCCGGCAGCGGTTGATGGCCTCCAGCACTCCCAGTCCCTTTTGGCGCTTGTAGACCTTCGACAGATAAGAGACCGAGAACTGATACAGATCCGCGAGCTGCTGAACACTCAGATTGGGGTCCATGTAGTGCGCCTCGATATACCGATCGATATACTCCAGCTTCTTGCCCGTCGATTCGTCCTTCTCTTCATAATGCAGGATCATCTCCTCGATAATCGCCATGATCTCCTGCTCCAGCCCGCGAATCGTCGATGCATTCAGCAGCCGTCCAATCGGATTCATGTCTGTGTAGAACTGCTCCTCCGCCGGGGTTTTCCGCATCTCGATCGCATTCAGCACCAGATTCATCAGGCCGAACATCCGGCATTTGAGCAGTTGAATCGACACGCCATCCGTGTAGCCATAGTAGCCGGTAATCATCTCCAGCTTCGCCTTGGCCTTATCATAGTTATGCTCCAGCATGTAGGACATGAAGTCCTGCTCCGCGCGGATAATATCGCTCCGATTCCATTGTGGATGAGGCTGTGTGAAGCTGCTGTCATAGCGTATGACTCCTGTCTTGCCCGTCATGTTGGCATAATTGCAGGTCTGCTGCGCCTGCGCATAGGCGGCGGGTATACGGGACGCATCATGGCATCCGCTGCTCAAGGACAGTTGCAGATCAGCGTCAAAGTAGTGAATAATGCAATCCCGAGCCTGCTCCAGCCTCCTCGCGATGTCCACATCCACCCCCTCTTCCTCCGCCTGATCCGACCAGATCACCCCGGTAAGCTCGGCATCTCTCCAAAAGAAGCAGCTATACGCTTCGCCCAGCATCTCCTTGGCCATATTATTGAGACAGATGAGCAAGATATGCTCACGCTCGCGAATAGGCAGCTCCTGCAATTTGCGGCCGCTCGACACCACATGCACGATCACCACCACCCCATGTCGGTACGGCATGCCGAAGCTGTCGGCGAACAGTGGGGAGAGCTCCTCCGGCTTGAGCTGCTCCCGCAGCAGCCGGGAGAACTGCTTGGCGCGGATCGTCTCCTTCTCCTCTCGCAGCAGCGTCGTCAGCCGCGTATTATCCTCCACCATGCTGGAGATTTCCTGCTGCAGGCTTAGGAAGATGTCCTCATTCGACTCCGGCGGGGAGCCTGGCCTGCCTGAGCCCGTCTGGAACTTCTTCCTGAGCGTTAACACCGGACGATACCGACGGCTCGTCTCGATGTAGCCGACCGCGGCGGCCAGTATGATTCCGATACCCAGATAGCCATACAGCATCGGCCGCAGCGCATAGATTTCCTTAAAATATTGATCCACTGGAACAACGGAGATATATTCCCAGTCCGCATGAGTCAGCCTCTGGCTCGTCACAACCTTGTGCCCAACGAAATTTTCTCCCTGATCCATCGTTCCATAGGCGAATGGAAGATGTCCTGCCTCCCCTGTCGTCGCGATCAGCTCCCCGTTCGCGTCAACGATATAGCCGAAGCTGGCACTTGGGTCACCCGCCTCCTGGTCCCCGATTATGAGACGCTCCAGCTCCTTGCGATCCAGCGCAACAATCGCCAGAGCGTATACCTCATGCGCGCCGCGACGCTTGAGCGGACTGAAGTAATAGACCGTATCGCCCGCCTTCATGAAGGCATTCGTCAGACGCCCCTGGGCGAATTCGCGCCATGCCTCCCGGCTCATGCCGAACCGCTGCTCCGTGAACGTCCCCTGCTTATCCTGAATCAAGCTGTAGGAGCTGATATAACAGGCGCAGCCGCTGTAATAGACATAGACATCCTTAATGTTGCCATATAAGTAAAGCCCCTTCAGCTCCTCCGCCGCCTTGTGAAGCGCATAATAATCACTGCCGGCAAGCGGCGGTTCTATGAATGCGGCAGATACGAGCCTCTCATTGAAGGTGAGCGCCGAGACGCTCTGCTCGATATCCTGCAGCTTGCTGTCGATCAGCGTCCTGGCCTGCTCGGCCGACTGCCGCTGCGCCATAACGACTGCTCGTTCTGTGGCGTATAGCCCCACCATATACAGCAACAGGCCGAGCAACAGAAACAACAGTATGACGCACATCGAGCCGATGAACCATCTGCGGAATGTTCGCTCGCCGAACAACAGATTTTTTCGCCACAACAACCGCTCTCCGCCCCCTTTGCTACCCTCTATCGGATGAGCGACTATTCCTCCTCCTCCACCCTCTTACTACCGCGTATCCTATGACCACAACTGCCACGGGCAAGGCATAGATTTGGAACATCAGCGAATATCCGCTCTCCTCGATCATCCCGCCCGCCAGCGCCGGCGAGACGGCCTGCCCCAGATCGGCGCCGATGAAGAAGGTGCTGGTCGCTGCGCCACGCCGCTGCGGTGTAACCGCTTGCACAACAGCAGCCTGCAGCGCTGGCTGAACAGCTCCGACCCCTAGCGCCTTGAGTACAGCCGCCGCGGCAAACAGCCCGAGGGCCGCCCCCTCTTGCGCCTGGCTCAGCAGGATGAACGCAAGGGCTATCCCCATCATACCGGGATAGAAGACAAATGAAAACCCCCGCCGATCTGCCAATCTCCCACAGATCAGGCGAGCGGTGAACAGTGCCAGTGCGCTGAGGGTGAAGTACCACCCCACTTGAACGATGCCCAGCGCTTCGCCATACATCGCGATGTAGCTGACTTCGATCCCGTTAGCCGATGAGATGGCCAGAGCGATCACGGCATAGAGCAGCGCTTCCCGCGCGAGGAAGTCGCTCGCCCTCAGACGGAGCCCGACCCGCGCCGCCTGCTCCCTCTCCTCTCTACGCTCCTTGATCAGCGGCAGCAGCCCGAGCGAGGCGACGATGCAGAGCGCGGCAGCCATATACATCCGGCTGCTGCCCGCAGCCTCTGCCAGCGCCAAGCCGATGCCGGGGCCAGCCGCCATCGCCAGCGTCTGCGCCAGGCCGAAGTAGCCCATCCCTTCTCCCATTCGACCTTCCGGGATGTAAGCGGCGACCAATGCCATCGTCACCGTCGTCATCATGCCGAAGGACAGCCCATGGACAACCCGCAGCGCCATATAGACTGCCTCCTGCCCGGCTAACCCGTATCCTGCCACACAGATGCCATTGAGCAGCAGGCAGAGCAGCAGCAGCCTGCGCTTGGCGAAGCGGTCGCACACCCAGCCGCTGAAGGGGCGAATCAGCATCGCAGCCAGCGGCATCGCCCCTATAATGGCTCCGGCGGCGGTCAATGTCATGCCAATCCCGACCAGATGGAGCGAGAGCGTCGTAGAGACCATATAGAAGCTGACATTGACGATGGCATTCAGCAGAAATAGGGCCGTGTACATCGGGTTCCATATATGCCTCGGCTTCATCTCCATCGTAGCCCAGCCTTGCGCATCACCGACTACGCCCTGTCACTTGCGCGCACCAGGCCATCACCTCGGGGATCATCATCCCCCAGAATGCCCAGTCGTGCTTGCCTGGACGCGCATGCCATTGTCCGCTCATACCGAGCTTGCCTGTCATATGGAGATAGGTCTGCTGCGCACTCCCGAATGCCAGATCCTCAGTGCCGCAGCACACATACAGCTCCGGCAGCTCCGCTCCGCTCTGGGCGGCCATGTCCCCCAGATGGACAATATCATGCTCCGTACCGACCAGACGGCTCATGTCCGTCGTACCGAACAGCTTCTGATTAATATCTGCGAAGGCGCTGCCAGGCGCAGGATCGCCCAGATCGATGAAATTGCCCGCCGACAGCACCGCAATACCAGCATAACGATCCGGCCGCATCAACCCCAGCTTATAGGCGCCATGTCCGCCCATCGACAGACCGCCAACCACATGATCGGCTCTGTCGCGGCTCAGCGGCATCATCGTACACAGCTTGTCGTACAGCTCATCAGCGACATAATCAAAATACCGCCCTAGCGGCCCGTTGGAATAGAAGCTGTTATCGCCAGAAGGCATCACAACAGCCACCCCATGCTGCTCGGCATACAGCTCCACAGCCGTATTACGCCACCAGCCGCTATCATTGTCACAGGCTCCATGCAGCAGCCACAGCACAGGATAGCTCTCCTGCTGACGGCTCTCCGGCAGGATCACCGCAATCTCCGTATGCCGCGTCAGCATCGCGGAATAGAACTCCATCTGTATAAAGGCCATTACGATTCCTCCTTCTCCGGTCGTGTCAGCGAATCCAAGAAGACCTGAATCCACTTGTCCCAGAACTCCCATGTATGACTAGCCTGCTCGGTGTAGAACGCATAGCGGTACGGATTGTTCTCCAGCCCCAGGAAATGGCTGCGCAGCGCCAATCCCACCTCAAACCCATGATCATCGGTACCGACCGCATGGAAGATGCGCGGCAGCCGCTTGCCTTCCTCCAGATTGCGGATCGATTGCTGCAGCACATCATATTCAGTTCCCGCCAGCTCATCCGGGTCATCCACACCAAGATGAATCTGCGGCAGACTAGGCGCACCCTCGCCGCCCGGCGGTGGCGGGTAGCCCTTGATCGTGCGCAGATGCTCTAGCGGAATGACCGAGCTGGTCGACAGAACGCAGGCCGCCGCATACTTCTCCGGGTACCTGATTGCGAGCTGCATCGCACCGCCGCCGCCCATCGACAGACCGCCGATATACGTCTGCTCCCGCTCGCCGGTCAACTGCGGGAAGAAGCGGCGCATGATGCTCGGCAGCTCCTCCACCATAAAGTCGCCATACGCCGGGCCTAGCGCCATATTCAGCCAGCGGCTCGGGCCCGCAGACGGCATGACCACCGCGATGCGATGAGCCTGGGCATACCGTTCGATGGAGCTGTTGCTCAGCCAGGCTGTGCTGTTGCCGCTGCCCCCGTGCAGCAGATAGAGAACGGGAATGGATTCGTCCTTGCAGCCATCCGGCAGGATGACCCTTATTTTTGTCTGCGAGCATAACGTCTTGGAGAACGTATGCAGTTGAAGCAACGCCATCGCTAATCCTCCCTTATCCTTTGATGGCGCCAATCATGACGCCTTTCGCAAAATATTTTTGAATAAATGGATAAATTGCCAATACAGGCAGTGTGCTTACAATAACTGTACAATACTTGATCAATGATTTGTACATCGTAATGGAGGCATTGGCCCCGCCAGAGGTCATATTGGTGCTGCCATCAATCAATATTTCCCGTAAAATAATCTGCAGCGGGTACTTGGCCCGATCCGCGATATAGAGCGAGGCAGGGAACCAGGAGTTCCAGTGCATCACGGCAATAAATAACACAATAACTGCAATCGATGCCTTGGACAGCGGCAATATAATCTTGAGAAAAATATACAGGTCGCTCGCACCGTCGAGCTTGGCGGATTCCTCCAGCGACACGGGCACCCCTTGGAACGAAGTGCGCAAAATGATCAGATGGAACACGTTGACCATCGTGGGCAGGATGAGCGCCCAGGCGCTGTTATACAGCCCCAGCTTCTGAATGAGAATATAGTTGGGGATCATGCCCCCATTAAACAGCATCGTGAACGTAATGAGCAGCATCAGCGTATTGGCAGGACGGAAATAGCTCCGCGACAGTGTGAATGCGCCCAGCGCAGTCATCGTAATACCCAGCAGCGTTCCGCCGGTCACGTAGAGCAGCGTGTTCAGATAGCTTTTCCAGATTGATGCATTGGCGAAGACGATGCTATAGCCCTTGAAGGTGATCTCTCCTGCCGGGAACAGCAATAAGGATTTGTTCGCATTAAGCGCTCCAGGCGATGACAGCGACGCCGACAGCGTGTGCCACATAGGCGCCAGACACAGGAGAGCAATCAGGGCAAGCAGCGCGTAGTCCATTGCCAGAAACAGCCTGCGACCTATACTTTTATCCATGAATTCTCGCTCCTCCTTCCTAGAACAGCCGGGTTTCCGAATATTTGCGGCTGATGTAGTTCGCCGTAATAATCAGCAGCATACCAATCACCGAATTAAACAGTCCGACCGCCGTGCTGTACCCGTAGTCATGATTCAGAATGCCCTGACGATAGATGTAAGTCGATATCACATCTGCCGTCTCATAGATGGCGCTGTTATACAGCAGCAGCACCTTCTCAAAGTTGACCGTCAGCAGATGACCCATATTGAGAATCAGCATAATAATGATCGTGGAGGATATGCCCGGAATCGTCACATGCAGGCATTGCTTCCAGTAGCCTGCGCCGTCAATACGTGCCGCCTCATATTGATCCGTATCGACACGCGACAACGCCGCCAGGTAGATTATGCTGTTATAGCCGACCATCTGCCATATATTTGTAGAGACGAAGAGAGGGCGGAACATCTCGGGCATGCCGAGCAGATTGCCGCTCTTGCCCAGCAGCGGAGCAATCGCTGTCGTCAGCGGGCCGCTGGAGCCGGTGAAATCGATGATCAGCCCGCATATGATGGCTGTGGACAGAAAGTAGGGCAGATAGCTGACCGTCTGTACGGTGCGCTTGAACAGCCGCCCCTTGATCTCATTTAGCAGCAGGGCCAGAATAATCGGAGCCGGGAAGCCGAACAGCAGGTCGAGCAGGCTGAGCGCCAGCGTATTCTTGGTAACCCGGATAAAGTTCGAGCTGGTGAAGAACTCCACGAAGTTGGTCAGCCCTACCCACTCGCTGCCCAAAAACCCTTTGCGCGGAGAGAAATCCTGGAATGCCATGACCAGACCGGCCATAGGCAGATAGCTGAAGACGATGAAATAGAGGATGACCGGCAAGGTCAGCCAATAGATCATTTTGTGCCGCTTGTAATTGGCAACCAGTTCCTTCATGACGGGATCGCTCCTTCTTGGGATGTGGCGGGCTGCAGATGCCGATGGCTATCCGCAGCCCTGCATATTATCGGGCGTTGTAGCGATCCAGTGCCGTCTGATAGACAGCCATCGCCTCAGCGATTCGCTTGTCCTTGATATGCTGGACAAAGGCATCATAGTTGTCGAACGATTCGATGCCCAATATATATTTGACCTGCATCTCCTCCACATAATCGATGATGTCGGTCATAATCGAGTTGTAGACCTTGCTCTCCTCGTCGGTCATCGTCAGCTTGGAGCTGATCGTATAGGCGTGGTCATTCTGCTCATCATACATCTGGCCCTGCTTCAGCAGCAGCTCATCGTTAATGTCGCGGTCATTGACCGTAATGACCGGATAGTCGGCAATCGTCGTCATCATGTCCACGATCGCGAAGCCGTCCTTGTTGGCGAAGACGTTGTCGTTAAAATGAATGTTGCCCGCAGCATCTTGCTCATAGTAGGACGGATCTGGTCCAAAATTGCCCGCTTGAATGACATCCTCGGAATAATACAAGTCCGCCCATTGCAGCGCCAGATCGAGCTTCTTCGTCTTGGCGCTGATCTGCATGCCTGCCGAGACCGTCGTTGTAGGCGAGCCGCCAATATGGATTTTGTCTCCCTTGTTGACAACCGGATGCGGCACAGCGACGAATTCGAGACCCGCGTCAGGGTTCAATTGCTTGACGACCTTGGCGACAGACAGCGGCGCAACCATCGATCCGCTCTGTACATCGCCATAAGCAGCAAACTCTGCGCTTAACGAGTTGAGCGACAGGAAATCGCTGTCGATCAGCCCTTCGGCATACCATTTGTTCATCATCATCAGATAGCTCTTGAAGCCGTCCTCGAGTGGAGCATATCTCACCTTGCCATCCACCTGATAGAATGGAACGGTGCCTCCCCCGTAATTCATATAGCCGAAGCCCAGCCCCCCTGTGAACACATTGAGCTTCGGAAATCCGGTGCTGTTCAGCAGGAATGGCTTCTCCACCCCAGCATTCTTGAAGGCTGTCAACACATCATGCCATTCATCGTAGGTTTGGGGCACCTCCTTATTCACCTTATCCAGCAAGTCCTTGCGCATCAATATACCGTACCAGGTGGTTGCCAGCTCGTCATTCGCGGAATAGCGGTAGAAGGCGGCCAGCTCTTTATTGTCGGAATAGCTCTCGATGCGCCGCAGTTCGCTCTTCTCAAGCTGCTTCTTGAAGTTCGGCAGACGGTCGAGATAATCGGCGACGTTGATGACGACACCATCCTTCAATAGACCATATGCGCCTGTCGGATAGACGCCTCCTGCATCAAAGAACAAGTCTGGATATTCCCCGGAGCTGACGATCATCGCCAGATTATCAGCTTCTGTGCCGCTGACAGGAGTAACCCATTCGATCTTGACGCCAGTCTGCTCCTCCATCCATTTATTGAACAGCGTATCATTCCACTTCTCGATGATCGTACCGATCGAGGTATGCGTTGGACGCCATACCTTTAATGTCGCAGTCTCCCCTTCCGGCACCAGTCGCCGCAGCTTGGCTGGATCACCGTTGTTAACCGTTGGCGTTGTACTTGACCCATTCGATGGAGCAGGCTGATCGCCCGAGCCTGTACTGCAGCCCGTCGCCAGCACAGCAGTGATTAGCATGCTCATCAATATCGGCTTGCCTCTACTTAACCATGATGTACGCAACATTCATCTGTCCCCCTCTTGTTTGTTCCCTTCGGATGTGCAAGCAGCGCGGTCTTGCGAATCCGCTTTTGTAACCGCTTGCTTGTAGTGTACGTTCGCCCCGCCGCCAAGTAAATGAGCAGCTTTTGCGAGCCGATTCACAATTTTTGCACTGTAACAGAAAAAGCGCCAACCGTGCGGCTTCAGCGCTTTTTCCTGTAAAGAATAGCTATTATTTGCCTATCGCATTCACAATTTTTGTCCCCTACACACGATGCTCGCGCCCTAGTCTAATGCCACCCACTGCTCAAGCAATGATTCGAGCCGGGCCTGCTGCTCCTCACGTTCACGCCACCTCGCCTCAAGCTCAGACGCATCTGTGCTCTGGTCAAGTCGATTCAGCTCCTCATCCGCCTCAGCGAGCTGCGTCTCCAGCCTGGCAATGTCCGCCTCCAGCCGCTCGCGCCTTTGCTGACTGTCTCGTCTGCTCGGAGCAGGCATGCCCAATTGAGGGCGGGTGATGGTGAAGGAGGCTGCGCCGCCGGCGGAGCGCTGCTCCGAAGAGAGACGTGCGCTCTCCGCCTGCACGTTATGCTGAGCTTCCCGCTCGATCCGTTCCGCACGCTTGACCCTGAAGTCATCATAATTGCCAAGATAAGCTGTAATCTTGCCATCTTCCAGCTCCCACACCCGCTGCGCGAGCCGATTGATGAAATAGCGGTCATGCGAAATCGCCAGGATGGTACCGGGGAATTGCTCCAATGCTTCCTCCAGCGCCTCACGCGATTCCAGATCGAGATGATTCGTAGGCTCGTCAAGCAGCAGCACATTGGGCTTGCTTAGTACAAGCAGCGCAAGCCTTATTCGTGTCCATTCTCCGCCCGAAATCATATGCAGCGGCTTGAATACATCTGCGCCGTAGAATAAATATTTCGCCAATAGATGACGAGCGGCCCCCTCCTCCAGCCTGGCTTCTGTACGGAAATAGTCCAGCACCGACAGCTTCCCTTGCTCCACCGGCTCCTGCTGAGCCAGATAGCCAACCTCCGTGCGGGCACCCAGCTCGAGCTCTCCGGCACCGGGCTCCGTCTGACCGAGCAGCAGCTTGAATAACGTCGTCTTTCCCGAACCGTTATCGCCTACCAGCACCACCTTCTGACCATAGAACAGCTCTCCGTCTGCCCCCTGCAGCACATGACGCTCCCCATACTGCTTCGTCAGTCCATGAAAGGCCATCACCTTGCGACCTGAGCGCTCCACCTGCGATAGCGCAAATCCAGCTGTTTTCCGCTCCAGCACCGGACGCTTCACCAGCTCCATTCGATCCAGCGCTTTGCGAATGGAGGCTGCCCGCTTGAAAAACTTCTCATTGCCGCCGATCCGCCCCCATTCCTCCAATTGACGAATCGTTTCCTGCATTTTCTTCCGCACCTTCTGCTGCTCCTGATATTGGGCAAACTGCTGCAGCAGCCGCTCCTCCTTCTCCTTGGCATAGCCGCTGTAATTGGTGAAGTATAGCTGAGCCTCCCCGTCCTCCAGCTCAATGATTCTCGAAACGGCAGCATCCAGAAAATAGCGATCATGCGAGACGATGATACATGCACAGCCACAGGTGCGAATATACTGCTCCAGCCACTCGACTCCCCGCAAATCCAGATGATTCGTCGGCTCATCCAGCAGCAGTACATCCGGCTGCACCACAAGCTGGGAGGCCAGCAGCATACGGGTCTTCTCCCCGCCGGACAAGCTGCCGAAGCTGCGCCCGTCATCGCTGCGGTCTATACGCAGACCAGCAGCGACCTGATCGATGACCGTATCCATATCATAGCCGCCGCCATGCTCGAATTTCTCCTGCAGGAGAGCGTATCTGTTCAGCAGCCGCTCCATCCCATCAAGCCGGGAGGCCGTTTCCGGCTCCGACATTTGCCGCTCCAGCGCAGCCATTTCCTGTTGGATCTGAATCAGCTCACGATAGCCATAGGACAAGACGTCATAGACTGTCATCTGTTCAAAATGGGCTGGAACCTGCGGTAAATATCCAATGCGCAGCTCCTTGCGCAACGTCAGCAGGCCAGCGTCGGGCTGGTCAATACCGGAGATTAACCGCAGCAGGGTGGACTTGCCGCTGCCGTTGCGGCCGATCAGTCCAACCTTCTCCCCGGCCTGCAGTTGGAAGGTCACATCCTCTAATACAAGATGGGCCGCATGATACTTCTTAATATGTTGTACATGAATAATCGTCATAATAGGAGCCTCCTGGTTAGTGGAGAGACCCTGCCGGCAAGCACACAAGCGTAAATGGCTGTCGCCGTCCTTGACGGGCTAAGCTTCGTTTCGCATAGATATAGAAGCTCATATAAGGCGATCAGCATTTATAAATGCTTATATATTCAAAAAGAGCCGCGGCAATAAGCGCGCGGCCCTCATGGATAATCAAACAATCCGTTGTGGTCAAGGCAGGCGTCTTCTCGCGAATGGTTCAAACGTATGTTGAAAAATGGACAGACTGATCCCGTTCGCAGAAGATGTGTGGATAATGCCAGACAGGGTAAGACCCAACTGGCTAATACGGTTGTTGACCATCGCGTGATTCACCTACCTTCACCTCCTTGGTACATAGAATATTTCCATCATAGCATAATTCAAGCCATCTCCACAAGAATACGCTCAACCGATCGCTTGTGCTGACAAGTCGCTGTCTTCGCCGCTCTTGCGGGACATGCCACGTTGGGCGGTGACCAGCCTATAATAGATGCCTCGCCGCTCCATCAATTCGTTATGCGTCCCTACCTCGGCAATCCGTCCCTGCTCCAGCACGACGAGCCGATCCGCGTTGCGCAGTGTCGAGAGCCGATGGGCAATCGCGATCGTGGTTCGATTGCGCGTCACCCGCTGCAGCGCCTCCTGGATCGAGGACTCGGTCTCAATATCCAGTGATGCCGTGGCTTCGTCGAGAATGAGGATGCGCGGATTGCTCAGCACTGCCCTTGCGATTGCAAGCCGCTGACGTTCTCCTCCCGACAGATTGTTCCCGTTCTCCTCGAGCCGCGTATCATACCCGTCAGGAAGCTGCACAATGAACTCATGCGCGTTAGCGATCCTCGCTGCCTGAATAATCTCCTCCGGCTGTGCATCTGGCCTCGCATAGCCGATGTTGTCGGCGATCGTCCCGCTGAACAGGAACGTCTCCTGCAGCACCACCCCGATCTGCGACCGCAGATCCTCCTGCCGGATGGAGCGGATATCGATGCCATCGATCCGTATCGCTCCCTCATTCACATCATAGAATCGGGATAGCAGGTTGATCATCGTCGATTTTCCCGAACCGGAGTGCCCCACCAGTCCGATCATCTCTCCCGGCTTCACCTCCAGATGGATGTCCTTCAGAACAGGCTCATAGGATTTGTAGCCGAAGTAGACGCCAGAGAAGACCACCGAGCCGCGCAGACGATGCTGCACCGCCTCCTTCGCCTCGACCACCTCCGGCTGCTCATCGATGACCGAGAACACCCGATGGATGGAGATTGCGGCATTGGCTACCCAGCGCGGCATGAACATCAGCCAGGAGATCGGCCCGAAGATCATCGCAGCATACGCACTGAACTGGATCAGCTCGCCCACATTCATCTCCCGCCTCATAATCATGTAGCAGCCGATCATGAGCACGAAGAACTGCCCAAGCTGGATGAGATAGTTCGTTATAGGGGACAGGATGCTGAACAGCTTCTCGGTACGAATCGTTGCCGCGGCGAACTGGCTGTTGTAGTCCCGGAACTTCATCACCTCCCGCTCCTCCTTGCCGAACGACTTCACCACCCGGATGCCGCTCAGCACATCATGAAGGAAGGAATTGGCGGTGTCGGAGATGCGCCATTGCCTGTGAAACAGTCTATGTAACACATGTCTCCAGATATAATATTGCAAGCAAGCAACGAAGGGAGCTGGCAGCAATACAACGGCCGCAAGCCGCCAATCCGCGGCAAAGAGCAGCGCGGCAGAGGCAACCAGAATGATGAGCTGATAGATTGCCGTCGTACATAGCTCCTGAATGAGATGACGAATTCGGTCGGTATCCGCTGTAATCCGGTTCATGATGTCTCCGGCGCGCTGGGAAGACAGATAGCCGAGCGACAGGCGTTGAAGCCTCTCGAATACGATCTGCCGCAGGTCTGCTGCGATGCCTGAGCTGACTCTGGCCATCAACCGGCTTCTGACGATACCGAGCAGTTCGCCCAAGACGAGCGTGAGCAGCATACCCACAATCGCCAGAACGAACAGGCGGATACTGGCTTCCTGTCCTGCCGGGGGCTGCAGCGCAGCATCAACGATGAGGCGTTGGAAGTAAGGCCCGGCCATCGCCAGCGCCGAAGCGGCGATCAGGACGCATAGGCCAAGCGCCAACTGCCGCCAATGCCCCTTCGAGACCGCCAGCAGTCGCTTGAATGCCGCTGCCTTGTTCATGCATTGTGGGCAGATTCGCGTGCCTGGAACCAATGTTCCTCCGCATGAAGCGCACATCGTTTCTTCCTCGTCATTATAGATGCGAACAGGGCGCCGGGCCGCTATATCGTTCAGAATCTGGGCGATATAACCATATCTGGCCGCATGCCGCATCGTAGCCCTGACGATGATGCGCCTGGCACCGTCCTCCTCCGCCTCCAGCACTGCATTGCCGATAAGCGACACCAGCTTGTAGTGGGCAGCCGCCCCAATCTCGCCGCCCTCTTGCGCCACGCCATTCTCTACATACGCCCATCGACTGCCGCCTATCACCAGATAGCCCGGAGTCCTTCGCCCCTCCAGCGACAAGTCCGCCGGGACACAGTAGGCTATCTCTCCGCCCACTGCTCGCTCGGCCGCTGCCCTGTCCTGCTCCGGGAGTCTGTAATTCAGATTCATTCTCGCCCTCCTTGATGAGATATGAAGATGCGTATTGCCGCTGGCACATGGATCACCTCATCATCAGAGCTGCATCTCGACCAGCCGATACTCCTTGCTGCTGAGCCGATCCAGCTGTGGAATGATGAAGCGATTGCCGTCTACATCCGTAATCAGGAGACGATTCGCTGCCGCCAATTTGACATGGTCACCGCCCGCACGCACGGTGAAGCGGCAGCGCCCGGCCGTCGACTCCACCTCCCAGTAGGCATAGCCGAACTCCTCCTTCACACGGATCACCCTCGTAATCTCCGGTGCAAAATAACGGACCTTCAACTGTCGTTCCAGCAGCGCGGCCGTTTCCGGGGAGAAATCGTCAAGCCCGCGGATCATACCCAGCTCCTTATTATCCGCGGTGCGAATCGACAGGAAGGCATAACGATTCGTATGGGGAAAGGAGCTGTGCACATAGACAGGCGAATGCTCCTTGCTGTCGATCCGAACTGACAGCATACCGCCCTTCGTCTGGAGGAACGCTGCATTGTCCTCTGTCAGATAGAGGATAGCCGCAGCATCCGCCAGCTCCGCTCCTTCAGGTGTATTCACAGTCATGCTACAATCTCCTCCTTCATCTTGAGTGCTTCATCATGCTTGCGGACAAGCTCCCGATACTTCCCGTCCTGTGCCATTAACTCGTCATGCGTTCCGGCTTCTACGACCGTCCCTTGATCCATCACGACCAGATAATCGGCATTGCGCAGCGTGGAGAGACGATGGGCGATCGCGATGGTCGTCCGTCCCTTAATGAGCGCATCCAGCGCTTGCTGAATATGCAGCTCCGTCTCGGTATCGAGCGAGGCCGTCGCTTCGTCCAGAATGAGCACCTTCGGATTGTGGAGCACTGCCCGTGCAATGGACAGCCGCTGCTTCTCTCCGCCCGAGAGGCTATAGCCGCCAGAGCCAACCCGGGTATCGTAGCCGTCAGGCAGCTTCTCGATGAAATCATGCGCCTTGGCGATGCGGGCCGCACGGATTAATTCCTCCATGGAGCATTCCGGGTTGGCATAGGCGATATTCTCGGCGATACTGCCCGAGAACACATAGACATCCTGAGATACGATGCCGATATGGCGGCGCAGTGTAGCGGTAGTCAGATCCTTGACATCGATGCCATCGATCCGCACCGAACCCTCGGTAACATCGTACAGCCGGGACACCAGATTCACCAGTGTCGACTTCCCTGCTCCCGAGTGACCGACGACGCCGATCATTTGACCTGCCTGCACCTTTATGGATACTTGCTTCAGGATCAGCTTGTTCGGCTCATAGCCGAAGGAGATACGCTCCACCTCAATATCGCCTCTCATCTGTGGCAGGTCTACGGCTCCGGGGCGCTCTACTATATCAGGCACGGCATCCTGAATCTCGAAGATGCGCTGTGCCGCCGCCATGCATCCCGACCACCAGTCGACAATATTGTTCATGAATTGAATCGGCCCGTAAAGCATCGCCATATAGCCCACGAAGGTCAGCACCGCGCCGAATGCCATCTGCCCCTGCATGACCAGCCAGCCGCCGAACGCCCAGATCAGGATACCTCCCATTTGCGTCAGCAGATTAAGGATTGGAAATATCGTTCCGCTCCAGGTGTTGTAGCGTTGCTCCGCGCCTGAGAAGGCGCCGTTGGCTCGCCCGAAGCGTCCAATCTCCATCCCCTCCTTGCCGAAGGCCTTCACAATCCGCGAGCCGCTCACCGAGTCACTGATAATCGAATTCAGCGCGCTCCTTCTGCGGTGCCGCCGCCAGGATAGCCTCCATAGAGTAGGGAATACCCGATGCATGAGCCAGAGAACGAGCGGCATCGGCAGCAGGCAGATCAGGGTCAGCCGCCAATCCATCCACAGCAGCACAGCGAGAATACCGATAATATTCATCGCATTGACGATAAAATAAGTTAGTCCATCCACGAAAAAATATTGCAGCTCCTGTGCATCGTTATTTACCCGAGTCATCAGATGCCCCGTCTGCCTGCGCATAAAATAGTGCAACGATAAGCGCTGCATCGCGGCGAACACAGCCGACTTCAGGTCGAAGACGACCTTGGCCGCCAGCCTTGCGGTCAACACGCCATACAGGACCCCGAATACCATCGACAACGTGCGGAAGACAATAATGATGAGAATGACTGTCCCAATCTGTCCGGCGAATGTGCCCGCTCCGGCCAGTGCCTGGTCAAACAGCACCGTTCCTTGAAAATAGGGAACGACCAGAGCCGTCGTTGCATTCAGCAGCATGAAGACCACGATGAGCAGGAGCGAGACTCTGTACACGCCCGCCAGCGACAACAGCCTTATGAAGATCGCATGCTTCTTCATGCACTTGGGACAGATCCTCCGCCCCTCCTCCGGGTAGATCATGCCGCATTTCGGACATGCTGCTCCCCCCTCCTCTTGCAAAGGCTCCAGCTCGATCGTCTGATGGCTCTTCAGCTTCTCCAATGCCTGTATAAATGCGGACGCCCGTTTCATCTCGCCATTGGTGAACGCTCCAATTACTGTCTCTTCCTGCTGCATCTTGAGCACAAGCATGCCAGATGCCACCAATTGCACCATGGAAGCGGATTCAATCTGTTCCACGGTCAGTTCTTCTACCGTCCAAGTAACAGAAGGATCAGACGCTATCTCCGCGGCTTGCTTGCGCGTAGTGACATAACCCTTGAACGTCTTCTCTGACCGTGTAGGATCGCCAGCCACGATGTATAGACTCTCGCGGGTCAAGACCAGATAACGGTCAGCGAATCCGCCATCCAACCGTCGATCGCAGAGCATCCAGCTTACAACAGCATGCGCAGCAACCCCCCGTTTCTCCAGGATGAACGCGGGTTCATTTGGTAGTATAGGGATTCCCTCCTCACTAGATACGTATAAATTTCCTTAGATGGAATATTACCCACATACAGGACTTAACCTCCAGTATATCATTTTCCCAGGAATAGAATAACCCGTCAAATTAATGAATTTCCGATGCCCGTACTGGGCGTACAACAAGAAAGTCCAGCACTTGGATTGAGCGGCTGGACAATTACTAAATTTTGGATTAATCTTATATCATGACACCATATCAGGCCATCTACTGTGGAGGTGATCGACTGAAATACAATCGACGTATGTTGGGCTTCGGCTTAATAGCACTCTTAATCTGTACGATAGCTGTTTATTCCATCTATCAAAATTTAACCTACGAGTTTAAATTTGAGTCAGGAGAGCTGCGTGAGGAATTGACATCGCCAGATGGGGACTATACAGCACAAGTTTTCTTGCAATTATATGGCGGTGCTGCCGGTGGAGTGAATGTGTATGTTAATGTCATTTTCCATTCTGAAGGTCATATCGTAAGAGCCGTATACTACAGCGATGCCAAGAGCTATTTGCATGTCAACTGGGTGGATCGTGATCGACTATCCATTACGAACACGGGTGGAGGAGAGAACCGAAGCATTGTCTTAACTGTTGGCAAAGAAATATATGATGAAACAGGGCGGGCATGCCGTGCCTATTCAATCCAAAAGAACTATACCTGCTATAGTAAAAAAAATTCCATCCCGTCATGAACCGGGATGGAATAATCTACAATAATAACCTATCCGCATGCCATTTGGCTTCTACCAACAGCTTGTTGCAGGCCGCCTTCAGGGCCTGCAACTGTTCATACTGCCTCCGGCTCGGGCACGCTCTTGCGGGACAGGCCACGCTAAGCGTTAACCAGCCCTAGATATTGCCTTGCCTCTCCATCACTCGCTATGTTTCAAATAGATGGAGCATAGTCTAACATGCGTAGAATAAAGGTCACCGCTTCCGCTCGCGTCGCTGTTCCATCAGGAACGAACCGGTTGCCGCCTCTACCCTTGGCCAGTCCATGTTCCGCAGCGGCTGCGACCGCCGCATGAGCCCAGCTTGGAATCTGCTCTGCGTCGGCAAAGCTTGACGACTGAGCTTCGTTGCCACTGTCTGGGAGACCTAGCGCACGCATCACCATAACGGTCATCTCCGCGCGTGAGATGACTTGCTCCGGCCGGAACGTATGATCCGCGAAGCCTGTGATGATCCCCGCCGTGACGGCTCGCTCTACATGAGGGCGCGCATAGCTCGGGATGCTCTCTTTATCGGCAAACTCGATTGCCGTTCCCTCTGCCGCAGTCAGCGCAAGCGCCCGGGAGAGCATCGTTGTGAATTGAGCCCGCGTCACCTGCTCCTCAGGCTTGAAGCGTCCATCCGGGTGGCCGTTAATCCAGCCCATGCCTGCCGCTCTCAGCATATCCTTCTCCGCCCAATGCCCCTGTATATCACTGAACGTGACCGATGGAGCACGCTCAGGCACAATGGTCACCTTCGCCGACAGCTTCGGCTCCGCGGTCGTGCTTACGACCTGGCTGTTCACCAGCTTCACGCCTGCCAATTGGACTGCCGCCTCTCCTTCCTTAATCGCTTCGAAGGTCAGCTTCGCGAAGCTTACCTGTCCATTCTCACCTGCTACATTGCCAATCTTCGTATGCGCCACGGTCACCTGGCCTCCCTCCACGATCGGCGGCACCGTGTATCCCTTCCAGGAGGTGGAGGACTCGCTGAAGCGCAATCTCCCTGCGTCATACGACAGCCGAAGCTCGAACCCATACACATCCTGCAGATGGCTTCCCGTTATACTTACTTCAATCTTGTCGCCTACCTTCACCTCAGCAGCAGAGCTTGTCATTGCAAATTCCGGCTGCTCGCTGGCAGACGCCTGCTGTGGAAAGCTCGCAAGCAGCAGCATGACGGACAGCAGCAAGGGTATCCATTTGGTTGTCAACTTATATCGTCTCCTTTGCAGCATCCAAACGCCAGGGGCATCGGCCAGACCAAGTCGGCTGATGCCCCTGTTGTTCCTTATTGCTTGTTCAGAATAATCTTGGCAAGCTTCACCAGGTCCGCGATGTCGATCTTTCCATCTACAGCGATGTCATACTGCTTGACTTGATCCCAATCCGGGCTTTCATCCGTCTTGCCGTAATTTTTCGCCATCATAGCCAGGTCGCCGACACTGACCTTGTCATCATTATTGAAGTCGCCTACCGCAACTGGCGGCTTCGTGCGAATCTGCAGCGTATGCTCCGCTCCGCCGACCGGGATATCAGGGCCTTGACCATCGCCCAGAGAAACGTCGGTCACTTGTATCGTCGTCGCTCCGACTACATTTTTAGCCTGGAACTGCAGCTTGAGCAGATTGCGGTTCGGCTGAGTCTGGGAATCCTTCAGATTCGTACCGATAATGCGTATCCATCCCGTGCCTTGCTCCGTATCAAGAATGCGAAATTGTTCATTGTCCAGCGACACTGGCTCTCCAACCAGTTGCAGCTTATCTGCATCATATTTGATCGTGATGTCCTGAGCGTATACATTATGCTCTACTTGCTTCAGACCATAGACCAGTTCGAAGGTTTGGCCTACGTTCACCGTCTGTTCACCCGTCAGCACTGCCGAGCTGGAAGCTTCAGCCTGTGGCTTTTGCGGATAGAGATCAAAGCGGTCGAATGCTGGCGCATATTGGTTAGGCACCGAAGTATATGGCTTGAAGCTTTGAGGGTTACTTCCGCCGTATGGGTTGGAGCCACCGTTATACGTGTTATTGTTAGAGAAGCGAATCGTATTCTTTCCGGCTTTCAATTCTACATCGATCGTCTGGGTCGCAAATTGCTGCCAGGAGATCGTATTTTTGAAGTAGACCGTTTGCGGCTCGGCGCCATTGATGCTGATCTGTGCATAGCGCTCGACCACATCCGGGTTATAGGCATGCGTCCCCGCGCTCTCCCCATTCGCATACGTTACAACAAGCTTATAGAATCCATCCTCCGGCACGTCGATGTCTTGAATCTCAAGATAGCGTTCAGCCTTGTCATAGGATGTAATGCCGTTCACATATTTGCCGCCCGATGCATACTTCGCATATTCGTCGCTGCGCACCAGTGGCAGCTCCGAACCAGCCGGAGTTCCCGAGATGACTGCGTCCTCGGCCTCAATCGAGAAGATCGCATTCTTGTTAACAAAGGAAGCATCGACATAATCCAGACTTAAGGCCGCGCTAGACTTCACATCAATCAGGTTGATGCCTGTGCGCAGGAACATGCGCAGGGTTGCCTCATTCCATTGTCCATTCGTATTCACAACCGGGATATCTGTGACCTTCTTGCGGTCATGGCTCAGCGAGATATTGCCCGCGCTTGCCGATGCATAGCGCAGCTTCACATCATACATGCCATCGTCCAGCACGCTCACAACGAACCGTGTATTCGCATCGCTGTCCTGGCCGTAGCCTGTCACATAGCCTGCGCCTTGGAAGCCCTCGATGCTGCTGCCTCTGGACAGTCCCTTCGCCGCATCATATTCAGCGAATTCCGCTTGCACCCGATAGCTCGGGGCTGCGCCTATCCCGCCATTATAGGTTAACTCGATCGCATCCAGCGTGGATTCACCCTGACCGACTTCACCGTTATCCGGGTTGTACTTGCTGATGCTAAGCGAATGTGTTCCTTTCTCCAGATCAACGAACACGGTGTTGCCGCCTAGCAGTTGGAAGCTGTAGTCTGCGCGCAGTACGGCCTTGAAGGCGGGCTTGTCATCAATCTTGATGAACCACTCCGAATTGATGCGCTGATTGGCGTTGCCAGTATTCGATTGGTTGCGCAGGCTTGCTGTCGCTCCGCTGCCGCCAATCATGTCCAGACGATAACTGCCGTCTGTCGGCACCGTAATATTCGTCCATTTCACTGCACTATCCTGGTTCTTGATGCCTTCCACATATTGTCCGTTCGATGCCGAACGGCCCGTGCTCTTGCGCGGGTAATGGTCGACTAAGGATACACCTGTGCGCACCTGCGCCTCTTCCGCCTCATAGCGGCTGAACCATACCTCTTGCGGTGTAGATTGGACGGCTGGAGTAATGACTGCAAAGTAAGCGGAGGTATAATCATCCAGCTTCACATCCAGCGTTACTGACCCATTCTTAACCTCGTAGTTGCGATCAATAATTTGTGTCGGCTCCACCAGGAAGCCCGTCAATCCGGTATAACCCGCATGCCATACCGTCACATGCACTTGCTCGGCTCCTGCAAGGAAGGCAGGGCTGTTCGCATTGCCAGTCAGGTTGTTGAAGACGATCTTGCTGTCGCCTTTCGTACCGCCGAATGCGAAGCTCACCTGCTTCTTGTCATCCTGAATGGAGGACAGACCATACAGGCCAGGACCATACGGATCATTATCATTGCGGGAACTAGCAACAGCCACCTTGCCCATGTCGCCGCCGATCATATCTGCATACCATTTGTACAGCCACCATGCGCCGTTCGGCTCGTTCTGCCCTGCGAGCAGAGAACCATAGGAGTTCGATGTATTCCAGTATGGAAGCATACTGTTCATCTTCAGCTCATCATAACGGGCGATATAGTTGATCAGTGAGCCGCCCACCGCAATCTCCGAGGTCTGCGCATACTCGTTAATATCAACCTTGAGCGGGAACGGAAGCGGACGATCCGGATACAGCTCCTTGTAGCGCTCGGTGGACTTCGCCTCTACTGCCCGGAAGGTCGTAATATTGGACGCTGCCTGGTTGAAGGCTTTATCCCAGAGCATATGCCAACTGATGATTTCCGGCAAGCAATCGTTCTCCACACAGTACGGTACGAAATCCTCGAACACTCTGGCTCCGTATTGCGTCAGGTTCACCCCGGAAATAACAGCGCCGGGATCAAGCTCCTTAATTTTCTTCGTGACTGCCAGCCAGTCGCTGTTGAATACTGCTCTGGAGCTTTTGCCCGTCTGATTATCTGCCAGCAGTTGTGGATAACGGGTATTATTCTGTTCCGGCTCGTTGAACGGGATATAGATGAACTTCTCATCCGGGTTCTGGCCTGGATGCTGGGCGGCCCATTGCTCCTTGAATGCCTTGACCGCGGTCACAACCGGAATAACAGCCTCGTTAATGTACTCCTCCGCGGTTCTGGATGGATAATACCAATGCTGGTAATAATCCTGCATCACGATATTGACCGCTTCGCCGCCTGCCTCGAAGAAGTAATCCGCTACTCTCAGCGCATCGCCTGTCGCATGCTGGATGCCATTAGGCGGTTTCTGAGAGATATGCGAAGGCTTGATCGGAAGCAACAGGTTGATGTCCGGCACATTCGGCTCGCTCACTGCATACAGCGCGCCTGCCGCACCATGGAACACCTGGCCCAACGAACGGTCAGCTACATCTACCGAGATGCTCGCTGGTCTTGCCTGTCCCGCTCCATCATGCTTCGTCTCCTCATACAAGGCGCTTACTTGCTCCGCCGACAGTTGGACATTATAGAGGCGAATATCATCGAACTTGCCGCGAATATCGCCATCGGATTTGTACAACGATCTGCCGAATTCATTAAATTTCAATGCATCCAGATAGTCGCGATCAAAGAGACGCTCCAGCGTGCTGGCAATCGTCGCTGCAGATGTGCTGGTTGTAGTCGCTATGCCGTTCACTGCGACCGGCTTGCCGTCGAGGTACAGCGCATAGCTTCCGTCCTTCTTCATCGTCACCGCAATATGCTGCCACTTGCCTCTGACTGGATTGCTGCCCCAGACAATATCTCCTTTATAGCTTGCAACTGCGCTTGTATTCGTTCCGGTATAGATGCGGTTATTGAATGCCCCACCGCCCGCAATGAAAATAAATTCAGGGTCTTGCCATCCACTCACGCCACTTTGGGTGAGCCCTTTTTCTGTAATTGTAGAGGACAACAGCCGTGTATAGCCGCTGGCCGACTGATCAATATTGGCCCATACCGAGAAGCTCAGCTCCTCTGACACATTCTTGTACATGTCACCAGGCAGCTTCAGCCAGCCGGTACCGTTGCCGCCACCGGACAAGGAGAGCACCTGACCACGCAGGTCATCGTTGACGACAGCAGCACTTCCCTGTAGCTGAGCTGCTTCTGCGCTTTCTCCCGGCTTCACGGTATTGGTCACAGAGCCACTGCTCACCTGTCCCTGATCGAACTCCCAACTGTACAGGGGGGTAGTTCCAGCCGTAACATTCACCGTGAAATCCTGGGCGGCTACTTGCGGCGACGGTTGATCCTCAACCGTGGAAGCGCTTGCCAATGTACTCGGAAGCATGATCGACATGGCCAGCATGGCGATCATCGAACGCTTAAGATAGGATCTCAAAATCGTCTCACCTCTTAGATTTTTTTCGTCTTCATACATAGAATAAGTCAATCTCGCCTTTTAGGACATTCAGCATTTTTACTGCTTCCTGTCCCTTTCTTTACGTCCTGCATGCACCATCTCGCCCCCGCTGGGGCGATGTTCATTTTTTTAGGGTTTCTATCCTTTTTTGAACAGACCTTGCATGCGTTAGCGCGCCAGAACATCCTGCCTTGCATCATCAATGGCCTTCTGAATGATGGCTAGCGCCTCCTCCAGCTCCGCACCTAGCAGATACTGGTTCACCCCCTCCAAAATCTTGACCTGGAGCGTCTCTGTCGAGACCGAGTGCGGCCAGAAGGTAACCGCGTCCTTCCGCGTCACAACGGCGGCCAGCTTCTCGATGCTTGGATGCTCTGCTTCATAGTTCACCACAGACGGGACGGCCAGTGCGCCCAGCGCCAGCTTCTCCTGATTCACCCGCCCGTTCATGAAGGCAACAAATTGCTTGGCCTCCTCGGGATGCGCAGTCGTCGCATTAATGACCCGGTAGGTGCCGATATTGATATTGGGCACCGCCCGCTCGTCCCCAGGGACGATCATGAAGCCCAGCTCCATATTCGGGTTGCGCTCCATCAGGCTCGGAACATCCCATGTTCCCGCGGCAATCATGGCCGCCTTGCCCTTCCCGATCAGATCCTTGGATTGCTCATGCTTCAAGCTGAGCCACTGCTCGGGGATGTAGCCTCTCGTCACCAGTTGCTTCGTCTTGACCATCGCGTCGACGAAGATCGGATCCGATGCCTTCACCTCGCCGCTCTCCAGCTTGGCCGTCCAGGCCGCATCAGCGCCGTTACTGGACAGGATGGAGCCGAAGATGAATTGCGGCACCCACCACTCGGAATCGAGCGCGACGGGAATAATGCCCTGATCACGCAAGGTTTCGCATAGCGCCATGAACGCCTCCCACGTCTGCGGCACCTCCAGGCCAAGTCCCTCGAACAACGTCTGGTTGTAGATGAGCCCATCGCTATGCATGACCTCTGGAACCCCGTATATTTTGCCGCCTATCGTAACAGGCTCCAGAGAGGAGGGGAGAAAGTCCTTCAGAAACTCCGAGCTTGTCAGATCGAGATAGATGTGCTCCCCCAGCATCAAAAATTCGTTGAACAGGCTGGGCGACCACGTATCGAACACGTCCAGCTTCTCGCCGCCCAGCAATCGAGCCTTGATGCCGGCCGTGTAGTACGTATTCTGAATAAAGTCCGTCTCAATCTTAATATTGGGATACAATGCTTCAAACTCCTCAATCGCCTTGTAATACGTTCGGCCCGCCTGCGCCGTATCCAGCAGATAGCTGGAGTACCGCAGTGTCACCTGCGGCTGCTCCTGCTTGACCTCCACAGCACTCAAGCTGCCGTTCCCCTCCTGATCACCGATGATGCCGCTAGCGGACAGACAGGAAGGGAGCAGACAAATCGCCGCAACCAAGAGGCTTCCCCAGACAGATCGTTTCACACAGATTCCCTCCTAACGGCCTTCGAATCGGGTTAATTGCGGTACTCCTCCGGGCTAACACCGACAACCTTCCTGAACATCCGGCTGAAATACGAGTAATTATGGTAGCCCACCTGTTCTGCTATCTCATACACCTTCAACTGCTTGTTCTCCAGCAGCAGCTTCGCCTTGCTGATTCGAACACCAATCAGATAATTGACAAAGTTCGTTCCGGTCTCTTGCTTGAAGATCCGGCTCAGATACGATGGATTGACATTAATCTGCTTGGCTACGCTCTGCAATGAAATATCAGCGTTATAGTACCGATCCATAATGCGGATCGCCATATTGGCATACGTCTGCTGGTCGCCATTTTTATGCTCGCTTTCAAACAGCCCCATTATGTAACGGTGTACAAGCTGATGAATTTCATCCCAGGTTCCTTCCTCCAGAATCGTCTCATACAACGACTTGTCATCAGCAAGATAGCGCGAGCGCAGAGTGGTGGTAAAGTAGGAGTTGGCGTACTCGATCAAGGATACATAGATGCTGCGAATATCCTCCTCGCTCTCCTGTGCAAGCTCAAGCCGGATGTCTTCCAGGAACGTCTGCAGCCGCTGCACGCTTTTGCCCTCGATGATCAGTTGATACTCCTGCTCCTGCTTGCGGCTGAGCACCAGGCCACGGCTCGCCTGGGCCGGATACCGCTCCATCTCGTCGAAGAACAGCACCCGCCCCGCTCCGGCGTAGAAGCGCTGCTGCAGGGCAAGCGTAGCCTCCTGGTAGGCGAGCTTGATGTAGCGGTATCCAAGCACAATCGTGCTCACCCCTATCGTAAGCTGCACATTCATGAAATCCTTCAGCGAGCGAATGATCTTGCCGCACAGCTTCTCAATATCCGAGCGGGCGTCTGCGCCTTTGCTGCTCGTATTCATCAGCAGCAGATACTCCGATGAGCTCTCCACCACGATCTCACGGCTCCACCTGCCGGGGATGACCTCCTCCAGAATGTTAACAATGGAGAAGCGCAGCAGCTTCTCGTCCTGCTCCACATACTTTTTCTTCAGCTCATCGAATTGCTCAATTTTCAGCTTGAGCATGAACATCTCCTCGGGACGAAGACGAATGTTCAGTGGCCCGGCCTTGGCCGCAATGTCCTGTTCGGATTGCAAGCCGCTGATCGCCTCCTTGAACAACGCTTCCTTCAGATAGGCCAGACTCTGCCGATAATCCGCATCCGGCAATTGCCCCCCAGACTGCGGCTGGATGCGATCAGAGAGCTGCTGCCGGATTCTTCCCAGCAACTGCACGAGGCTGTCCTGCTTGATCTCGCACTTGATCAGATAATCGGAGGCGCCTAGCTGCATCGCTTCCTTCACATAACGGAACTCATCGAAGTTGCTCAAGATGACATAGGTGCACTTCGGCAATACCTTGCCGGTCTCCCGGATCAGCTCCAGCCCATCCATCACCGGCATCCGAACATCGGTAATAATCAGGTCGGGCGCAACCTTCTCCGCAAGCTCCAACGCCTCCTTGCCGTTGGAGGCTTCCCCTGCGATCTCGAAGCCATGCTCCTCCCACTGAATCATCGATCGCAGGCCGATGCGCATAAGAAGCTCATCGTCAACAATTATCAGCCTTAACATGAACCTCGCTCCTCCCTTTCAGATCATAAGGAATCGTAATCGTGAAGGTCGTTCCCTCATCCTGCTCGCTTGTGAAGGTGATTCCGTATTGCTCCCCGAAATAGAGCTGAATTCGTCGATGGACGTTGCGCACGCCGATCCCGTAAGACTGTCCCTGCCGAGCCGCCATGCTTGCCTTCAGCGATTGAAGGGTCTCCTGATCCATGCCGCTTCCATTGTCAGCGATCTGAATATAAAGCTTCGTCGCCTCCTTGAAGATACGAACAGTAATGAGACCATCCTCCTCCGATTCACCCAGCCCATGAAAGATCGCATTTTCTACGATTGGTTGCAAAATCAGCTTGGGCACACGATAATCCAACAGCTCCTCATCCACCTCGTAGACCATCTCAATCAGGTTGTAATATCGTACATTTTGAATCGTCATGTAATGATCAATATTGTCCAGTTCCTCACGAATGGGAACCATAGACCCCTCGTATCGGGCAGCATATCGCAGCAGGGAGATGAGCGCCTCTGTCATATCCACGATCTTGTCGGCACGCTGCATCGAAGCAATCCACTTGATCGTCCCTAATGTATTGTAGAGAAAATGCGGGTTAATCTGCGATTGCAGCGCTTGAATTTCCGCTGTCGCCTTCTCCGCTTCCTCCTGATGGATGCGCTCGACAAGCTGCTTGAGCTCGGTAGACATCTGGTTGAAGCGATGGGACAGCAAGCCGATCTCATCACGGGAGCGAATCGCCGGCAGCCGCTCGAACTGCCCCTTCTCCACCAAGGTCATGTTGCGCATGAGAGCCTTGATCGGCCTGGTAATAACCGTCGAGGAGTAAAAAGAGAGCAGCACTGAGAATCCGAGCATCAAGGCGGCCAGAATGATTAGGTTTTGCTGCAAAATATCGCCCTCGGCCGACACCTCATGCAGAGGCATATAAAAATACGTCGTCCACGGCAAATATTGAAAGGAGCTCTTCGCCATAATATAGTCGGTCGTGCCGGAACGGATAACGCCTCGTTCCCTGGCTGCGCCTTCACCGCTTGTCGTATCAATCGGCAGGAGGCTCTCCGAGTAGGGACGCCCGATCAGGGAGGTGTCCGCATGATAAATAATGTTCTGCCGCTCGTCTAGGATCGCAAACCGGGAGCGCAAGCCCTCCTGCAGCAGATCATTGATGATGTTGATGAAATCCACATCGATGCTCACCACCATCATGCCGATGAGCTTGCCATTATGAATATCGAAGATTTTGCGCGCCTGCAATATCGCCAGGTGGTTCTCCGTCCGCACTTGCTTGTCAGACCTCGTACTGAGCGTCGTAACCTTGTCCTCCGATTGCAGGAAGCGCTGGAACCATTCTTCATTGACCGCCCTGTAGTTGTAGTCGATCGGATGGTTCGAGCTGATATAGATGTCCTTGCCGCCATTCAGATTGTAGATGTAGACGGAGAAAATGCGATCCTTGAGCAAAATATAATTCATCATCATCCGGTACACGATGCTTTCATTCAGATCATCGCTATTACGGAGGAAATCCTGAATTGGATAATCCTCGTGTGAGGAAGCGGATACATAACTGTTCATGCCATAGCTGGCAACAAGAGATAGCTTCTCGATCTCCCGCAAATACTCCCCAATACGAATCGTCGACTGACTGGCAATGTCCAGCAGCAAATCTGAATATTTACGCTCCAGCAGGCTTTGAGAGGTGTAATAGGAATTAATGGTAATCGTCGATAGAGGGATAATAATGCCGCACAAAAAAATGACGATGAGCTTCGTCTTAATACTAATAAATTGCAGGCTTCTTATCATACAAATCACAACCTATGTCAGGTTATTGAGTAACGGCAGGAATACAGGTAGGACATCGCCAACACAATCATTGCGGCATGCCCCTTCTCATCATATTCCTCATGCACTGGATCGTCAATATGTATTCTGGATTCAAATGATATAAAGGCCCGCACGTGTCCACTATCCCAAGTGGCAGCGTGCGAGCAGCAATAACTGACTATAACTTACCTCCAGATGTAGCAATACCTTCCACAAATTGCTTTTGAAATACAATATAGATCAGCAGCATTGGCCAGATGGCCAGCACGGATGCCGCCATCAGCTCGGGATAATTCACAGAGAAAGCACTCTGAATCTTGGCTAGCGCCGATGCCAGTGTCGCCGCATCGGTCCGCGTATTAATAATAAGCGGCCACATCATATCCTTGAAGGCGAACAGTGCGGTGAAAATCCCCAGTGAGACGAGACCGGAGCGGGTTAGCGGCAGCATTACCTTCACGAAGGTCTGACCGATATTACACCCGTCCAGCTTGGCGGCCTCCTCCAGCTCCTTGGGCAGATTCAGGAAGAACTGCCGCAGCAGGAAGGTGCCGAATGCACTGACCAGGCCCGGGAATACGAGGGCAAAGATCGTATTGCGCATATCAAGCGCGTCCACCATCAAGTATTGCGGAATGATAAAGAGCTGTGTCGGCACCATCATCTGAAACAGCACGATCCCGAACAGGAAGCCCCTCCCCGGAAATTCCAGCCTGGCGAAGGCGTAAGCGGCCATCGCGCTGAACAGTATAGAGCACACGATGCGCAGCAGCATCATCGCCAGCGTATTGAAGTAAAATGCCGAGAACGGACTCTGCTTCCATACCTCTGCGTAATTCTCCCATCTCCATTCCGAAGGGAAGATCACGAACGGATTCATCGATGTCGACTCCGTCACCGTCTTGAGCGAGGTGAGCACCATCCACAGAAACGGCAAAATCATGATACAAGCCCCTATAACCAAGCATGTGTAGGCTGCTGCTCGCGCAGCTTTACCGCTCTTCCCCATGTTGATCTGCCTCCTACATATAATTGACCCATTTCTTCTCGGCCTTGAGCTGGAAATACGTAATAATCATAATGATCACGAGTAGCAGCACGACGATCGCTGAGCCATAGCCCTTGTCCATGTACTTAAAGGAGCTGTTGTAGAAGAGATAGACTAGCGATACCGTGCGGTCATACGCCGGATTGGTCACATCAATCATCATATAGATCACGTCGAATACTTGCATCGACTGGATAATCGTCGTCACGAATACGAAAAACAGCGTCGGCGTCACGAGTGGCAGCGTTACGACCCAAAATTGCTGCAATCTGCTCGCTCCATCAATATCGGACGCCTCGTAGAAATCACGGGGAATCTCTTGCAGACTTGCCAGCAGCAGAACCATATTGTAACCGATAATACTCCAGATGCCGATGATGGCGATCGCTATTAGAGCGACCTGTGGATCCGTCGTCCACTTGACAGGCCCCAGACCAAGCTGAGCCAATACGTAATTGATTAATCCAAATTGCGGATTGTAGAGCCACTTCCATACCATGGTGACAGCAGCCGGAGCCGCGATCATCGGGATAAAGTAAATGGTGCGAAATACAGACTTACCTTTGAGCTTTCCATTGAGCAGCACAGCAATCACCATCGCGAAGGCTATGCTGAGCGGGACGACGAGCAATGTATACAACAGGGTATTGCCGACGGCATGCCCGACCTGAGCGTCCCCGAGCATTTTCACATAGTTATCCAACCCGACGAATTGATTTCCCTTGCCGAAGTCGCCGCTCTTGAACAGGCTGAGATAGACCGTCTGGAAAATCGGGATAATATTGAGGACGATTAGTCCGATCATCGTAGGCGCGACCAGGAACCAACCCCATAACCACATATTGAGCTGGCTTTTCGACACTTTTTTTCGGCTGGTTATGTTCATCTGTTTCTCTCCTACTAAATGACGGTAACCTCGCAGGGTTACCGTCATTTGGATTGTTTTAGCCAGGGCGGCAGTCGTTCATGCCTGATGCTTACTCCGCCGCAAGCGCCTCATTCATCGCAGCCGCTGCTTTCTTCGCTGCTTCTTCAACCGAGACTTGACCCATGAATGCCGGCTTGAGCGCCTCATATGCTTTGTCTTCCCAGACAATCGTTGTGTTCGAGTATGGACGAATGACACCGTAGCTCACCATATCGACGAACGCTTTGACATTGAAGGTTTTGTTGGAGGAGATCCATTGCTCAGCCGTTCCCTCATAAGCGGAGATGGCAACACCCAACTGTGCCTGTCTCTCCTGACCTTCCTTGGAGCCGAGGTACTCGACGAATTTCCAGGCTTCCTCTGGGTGCTCTGTATTATGCGCGATCGCATTCGCCAGGCCGTTGTAGATGGAGGCTTGACGCTCCTTCTTAGGCAGCACCGCAACATCAAAGTTTTTGGAGATGAACTCGTTGGCTGTGAAGCCGGACAGGTTCCACGAACCGAACAACCCCATCGCAACCAATCCATTTTGCAGCGCTTCGCCACGCTCGGCATCTCCATAGATTTCCGGCGACAGTCCTTCGCGAACGAACTTCACGTAGTAATCCAGTGCTGCAATTGTTTTCGGATCATCATATCCGGATTTTTTGTCATCGGTAATGATGGTTCCGCCGTTTTGATAGACGAAGTTATAGTAGCCTTCCTGATTGTGAAGCGGTGCCAAAAAGCCGTATACGCCATCCTTGGTCAGTGTCTTCGCTGCGTTGTACAGATCATCCCATGTCCATGTCTCATCCGGGTAGGAGAGCTTCGCTTCATCGAACAAGGTCTTGTTGTACCACAGACCGATCGTATCAAAATCCTTCGGCACGCCGTATTGCTTGCCCTCGAAGTTGTAGATCTTCACAATGCCTTCCGGGAACTTGCTCATATCCACCTTATCGCTGGAGCTGATCTGGTCGTTCAGGTTCATCAGCATGCCATTGGAGGCATAACGGTAAATTTCGTTGGAATGCATCCAGAATACATCAGGCAGGGAACCGCCCGTCGCACCGGCCTCAAGCATCGTCCAATAGTCCGACCAGCCAACGACCTCAATGTTCACCTTGATTCCTGGGTTAGCAGCTTCGAACTCATCCGCCATCGTCTCCAGCCCTTTGGCCTGATTGGAATCCCACACCGCATAGCGCAGCGTAACGTCTCCTTTATTGGATGCGGCGCCCTCATTATCCTTTTGGGTCGTGTTGGCGGGCGCTGGCGGATTCTCCTTATTGACCGCTCCCTGATTTTGAGTTGAACATCCTGCCAACGCTGTCACGCCCAGAATAACGGTAAGCATGAGCAGCATCATTTTGTTTTTCATACCATGCAAGCCTCCCTATGCCATTTGTGTACTGTTTGCTCTTTTATCTTAGGCGATATGGAGAAAGGTTGAAATCAACGCATTTTACAAATCCTGTACCTTTCTTTACTCGCTGCGCCAGCAGCTTTGGCGCGACAGTTTCCAGGGACACTTCTTTTACTTTTCACGTTCTTTTTTTGACTACTCGCCCGGTGTCGCTTCCGCTCTCCCTCCTGCTGCGAAGAGTCGCGGAGCGAGCGAATACAACATGAGTCCATATCAAAGCAACCTCAGACCATATTCCAAGGGGGAAATTTATGATTTAATCCATAATAGTAAGTCATACAATCCGCCTGCATCAGGCAAATGAGAGGATGTTGCTTCATATGAATCAATCCAGGCCGCTAGGACTTGTCCCTGCCATGGGGTGGAATTCATGGAATACGTTCACCTGGGATATTAATGAGCAGTTGATTCGGGATGTCGCTGACCGGTTCGTGTCCGAGGGCTATAAGGATGCCGGGTATGAATATGTCGTGATTGATGATTGCTGGAGCTTGAAGGAACGTGATCCGAACGGCAATCTCGTCGCCGACCCGGCCAAATTCCCCAGCGGGATGAAAGCGCTCGCTGACTATATTCATTCCAAGGGGCTGAAGTTCGGGATGTATTCCTGTGTGGGGACCCATACGTGTGCCGGGTATCCGGGCGGGTTCGAGCATGAGTTCCAGGATGCGAAGCAGCTCGCGGAGTGGGGCGTCGACTTCCTGAAGTATGACTACTGCTTCAAGCCGCGCCATATGTCTGGAGAATTGCTGTACAAGCGGATGAGCCTGGCACTCAAGAACTGCGGCAGGGAGATTCTGTTCTCCGCCTGCAACTGGGGAGAGGATCAGGTCTATAGCTGGATACGGGAATCCGGCGCGCATATGTACCGTTCGACCGGAGATATACAGGATAGCTGGGAATCGATCAAACGGCTGGCGATCTCGCAGCTCGACAAGCAGTGCTACACCGGCGCCTTCTGCCATAATGATATGGACATGCTCGTGGTCGGCATGTACGGCGGCAGCAACAATGGCTTTATCGGCAGCGCTATCGGCGGCTGCACCGATACTCAGTACAGGACCCACTTCTCGCTGTGGAGTCTGATGGGCTCGCCGCTGATGATCGGATGCGATATTCGCCAGGCGAATCCGGCCACCAAGGATATTCTGCTGAACCGCGACCTCATCGCGATTAATCAGGATGTCGAAGGCCGCGGAGCCTATCGCATCAAGCCTGAGCCGCAATGGTTCCATACCGATGATGTCTTCATGCTCGTCAAGGTGCTGACGGACGGTGATCTGGCGATCGGCTTCTTCAACCTGAGCGATGACCAGCGGGAAATCTCGCTCCAGTTCTGGGATCTCGGCCTTCCTTATGCCTCAGGCTTCTCTCTGTCACTGTACGATTGCTGGACACATCAGGAGCTGGGCACCTTCCGCGAACGGTACAGCCCGGTCGTTCCAGCCCATGACTGTCTCGTGGTTCGGGCCAAGCTGGTGAAGTAAAATGAGCTTCTATCGAACGTGCATGAAGTGCGAGGCTCCGTTAGCGGCGGATGAGGTAGCGATCTATATGAAGCTCGTCTCGCGTACAGCACGCGAGTTTCTATGCATCGATTGTCTGGGTGTCCAACTGCAATGCGGGCGGGAGCCGATCGAGAAGCTGATCGCCTACTTTCGCGCATCTGGTCATTGTGTTCTATTTCGCTAGTCGTGCTTGCGTTGTACTCGTTGCAGCATCCTGTACGCCATTGGGGTATAGGATGTTGCCTTCTTGAACACTCTGGAGAAGTACAACGGGTCCTTATAGCCGACGGAGTAGGCCACCGACTTGATCGCCAGCTCCGATGACCGCAGCAGCTCGCATGCACGCTCCATACGGTAAGCGGTCAGATAGGCCGAGACAGACCGTCCTGTCGCCTCCTTGAACAGACGAAACAGATAGGTGCGCTCGATATTGACCGCTCCGACAATGTCGGAGACTGTGACGGACAACCGCCAGTAGTTATTCTCAATATAGGCTTTGGCAGAGCGCACATAATCGGGCTGGGAGATCATCGCAGGCTTGGGGAAGAACTCCGCATAGTACGATAATAACAGCCGCAGCTTGGCACCCGAGCGCAGCTTCTCATAGCGCTGCATCTCCATATTGTCCATAATGCGATACAATGGCGCCAGATCAACAGGGGCGCGGGCAACCGTCGGCTTGTCCCGCGTCAGCTCCGTCATGGACAGCAGCCGCTGCGCCTCATTACCCTTGAATTCTATCCACACATACTCCCAGGGATCGGCGGGGTCCGGGTAATAATAGATCTCAGTCTGCGGGAATAGGATGAAGCTCTCCCCGGCGCACAGCGTAAAGGCTGTATGCCTCGTCTTCAACGTCCCCTTGCCTCTCATAATATAATGCAGGGCATATACATCGCGTACTCCCGGCCCCCACTTATGGTTATTGGGCGGCTTGTAGCCGTTGCCTACGCAGATTAGCTCGTTCATGGGCGTGGTCTGTCCTTTCAATCAATCAGCTCTAGTCTCCCTCTCTTCCATAGGATACCATAAGCACGAACAGCTTGGCTCCTATCAGGCTTTTATTCCTCCTATCTCTCTATACGCCACAACAGCAAGAAGGGGCGCCCCCTCAGTCATTTATGACTTTTGGGACAGCCCCTTCTAGAACGATGTGTTGTATTGCTCTCTATGCTGGCCTTCACGCCCTGCACATTTAGATCAGCTCTGAAGCCTGCAGCAGCCGTTGTACGATAGCCGCAACCTCAGCTCTTGTTATATAAGCTCCTGCCGCGAGCGTATCTTCTGTTCTGCCATTAACAATCTTGGCAGCAATCGACAGGCTGGCTCCTTCCTTCGCCCAAGCCGAGACTTGATCGGCATCCTTGTACCCGAGCAGCACCTGGGACAGATCGTCGCTCACAAGCTTGCCCTTCAGTCCGGTAATCTGCATCGCGCGGGCAATGATCGTCATGGCCTCCTGCCGCGTAATCTTGCCTTGCGGACGGAAGGTGCCGTCCTCATAGCCCGTAATCAACCCAAAGGAATAAGCGGTATTCACGGCCTCGGCATACCATTTCCCGGCAGCAACATCCGAGAACGGCACGCTTCCCTGCTCCAGACGAAGTCCCAGACCGCGCACGATAATGGCTGCAAATTCTGCACGGGTGACATCCGCGTTCGGATTGAATTTGCCCTCGCCCACACCATTGACGATCAATCGGGAGCCCATATCGTTCACGGCTTCCTTGGACCAGTGATTCGCCACATCTGCAAATTCCAACGGATGCCAGATGACGGCATAATCACTATTGGTCAAGCTGTTGATCTGTGCATAATACGTTTCGTTCAGCTTCGTCACCTTGGTCGGTACGTGGCGGAGAGTTCCGTTCTCCTCCAGCACAACACCTGTCGTGATCTTGCTTGGGTCCACATCGGCTGGCAAGGCAATCGTCCGCTCGACATAGACGCTGTAATCCTTGATTTCAATTGATTTCCCGGCATAGGATGCCTCGACCTTGAAGGTAACCGGAGACGCGATCAGGGTAGCGTCTGCACGGGCGATCAGCTTCGCGGCCGCTTCCGATGCCTTCGGCGTGACCAGCGAGACATGAAGCTGCAGCTTGACATCCTCGAGCTTCGCTGATTGGTTAAGCTGCGAAGCCAGCGCAGACATCTGAATCTGCTTCATCGGCACTTTGTAGGCGCCTGTCGGTGTCTGCAGCACCAGCGTCGCTGACTTGTCCTCCATATTTTTGACCATCTGTCCGGTCAATTGTCCGATAGTCAGCTCCGACGGCGTCTGCCACGGGATCGTCACCACAGCGCCAACGCCCTCCGCATCCAGCTTGGCCTGCAGCTTCGCCTGATCGACATCGATCGTCGTCAGTGTACGGCCTTGCTCCGTTGATACCGTCGCAGTACCGGCGTACTCCACCTTGCCATTGACCAGCACTTCCACTCCATTGGTAGTGGTCGCTGGAGTGTCCGGAGCGGTGACTGTCGTTCCGCTGCTGTAATAGACGGGCTCCTGGACAACGATCGCATCGGCATAGCCGAAGCGCACGACACGACCGGATGCGTCCAGCTCTGCCACAGCGATGTGATCGCCGTGAGCCGCGCGAACCAACCCGTCCTTCGGCAGCTCTACGTAGCCAGCCAAAATCTCGCCGGTGTTAGGAACGATTACCTGTGCGCTGCCATAGTTGACATAGACCAGTTTATTATCCGCTGCGGCCTGGGCACGAAGCTTGGTCTTCCCGTCATTAGCGCTTCCTTGAGGATCGCTAGCGGTTACCTCCAGTGCCTGTGCCGCCGCATTGGCATGTGTCACAGCCGTTGTCACACCGAACCGAACCACCTTGCCTGTCGCATCGACCTCCGCGATACCGATCAGGTCGCCGTTATCAGCAGGAACGACCCCATCAGCCGGAAGCGTAGCATAGCCGTTCAGTGTATCGCCCACGTTCGGCTTGCGTACAGCGCCTTGCCCAAAGTTGAGGTAGACGAGCGTGTTGCCCTCACCGGCTGCTGTCCCGGTCGCCAGCTTGGTCTTGCCATCCGTTCCTTCGCCTGCCGGGTCGCTCGCACTGGCAGTCAGACCTTTGGCTGCCGCCTCAGCCTCCACTACGGCCTTCGTGGTACCAAAGCGCACTACCCTGCCTGCTCCATCCACCTCTGCGATGCCGATATAATCGCCCTCAGCAGCTTCAATCATTCCACTCGCTGGCATATCGGTGTACCCGCTCAGCACGGCTCCAGCCTCCGGCACAGCGACAGTACCCGCGCCGGCATTCAGATAGACGAGCTTGTTCCCTTGGGCTACGGTTACGCCGGCAGCAGTTGCAACCTTCGTGTAACCGTCCGTTCCTTCACCTGTCGGATCGGTGCTGACGACCGGGAGGTTCTTGGCCGCCTTCTCCGGCACCACTACGGCTGCTGTTGCACCGTACTTGATGACTTGGCCGTCCGGCCCGATCTCTACGAGGCCGATCCGATCGCCAGGCTTTGCAGCGATGATGCCGTTCTCTGGAAGCTCCTGATAGCCTGCGAGCGTATCGCCGCGTCCTGGCTCTTGTACCGAACCTTCGCCGAAGTTCACATACATCAGCTTATTGCCTTCCGCGGCCTTGCTGACGATCTTGGTCTTGCCGTCCGTGCCGGCGCCGACCGCATCGGTCGCTGCTGCCGGCAAGCGTTCAGCCGCGTTGTCCGAAGCAACAACAGCATGCGTCGTGCCATAGCGGATGACACGCCCCTGCTCGTCCACCTCCGCTACACCGAGCAGATCGCCGTGCTTGGCGGCAACTGCACCGCCCGCTGGCACCTCTGCATAAGCGCTGCCGATCATCTCGCCTGCTGCCGGCACAACTGCCGGACCTTGGCCAAAGTTCACGTAGACCAGCCTGCGCCCTGCGCTTACGTTAACGGTTAGCTGCGTCTTGCCGTCGCTATCCTCTCCGACTGCATCCTGCGCGCCCACCGCCAGATTCTTCGCTGCGCCCGCCGCTGCAACGACAGCATTCACGGTGGTATACTTCACCACCTTGCCGGACGGATCAACCTCCGCTACACCGAGCAGGTCGTCCTGCTCCGCATTCACAAGACCGCTCGCTGGCAGCTCCGCATACCCCAGACCACTCAGGCTGCTGCCTGTAGTCGGTACATTTGCCGCAGCATTCTTGAAATTCACATAGACCAGCTTATTGCCTGGTGTCGCACTAACGGCTACACGAGTTTTGCCCTCCGTGCCTGCGCCAGCGGGCGCAGTCGCCGTAGCGACTAGACCTGTCGCTTCCGATTCATCGGATACGACCGCACGCGCTGCTCCGAAGCGCACAACCTTCCCGTCCTCATCGAGCTCTGCGATGCCGATCCGATCGCCGCGCACCGCTGCGATGATGCCGTTCTCCGGCAGCGCCGCATAGCCTGTCAATACAGCTCCAACATCAGGCTCTACGACTGCCTCGGTGCCCATATTGATATAGACGAGCCGCTTGCCGCTGCTGGCAGTCGCCACCATCTGTGTCTTGCCGTTATTGCTCGACCCGGCCGGATCGACAGAGCTTACCGGCAGGCCCTCTGCTGACGCAATGACCTGTGCCTTCGTGTATCCAAAGCGCACCACTCTGCCATTCGAATCCACCTCGGCAACCGCGAGCTTATCCCCATCCTCCGCTGCGACCAGACCGCTCGCTGGCAGCTCCGCATAGCCGTTCAGCACATCTCCTATTGCAGGAGTGATGATTTTGCTGTCGCCCGCATTGAAGTAGACCAGCTTGTTGCCAGGCTGGATGCTCTCGGCTACGCTCAGCTTCGTCTTCCCATTATGAATCGCTCCTGCAGGGTCGGTTGACGAGGCTGTCAGTGCCGGGGCATCAATTGCAAAGGAGAAGGTTCCCATGGCTGAGACATTGCCGGCATTGTCGATCGTTTTGATATGGGCATAATAGGTCACGCCGGGCTGCAGATTCTCCGTCTCGAAGCTGTTGGTAGTCGTCGTCACCACATTGCCTGGATCGACGTCAGAGGAGTCCGTGTCTATCTTGATCGCATAGCCCTTAACGCCTGTCGTCACCGTCGCCTCGGTCTCGTCAGATACCCGGCTTGTTCCGTCGATATAGGAGATCGCCTTGAGATAGTAGCTATAGCTGCTGCCATGATCGGCCGCTTCTGCCCAGCTCAGCAGTTGCTTGCCCGCGGCGCTGCCGCTCGACACGACAAGGCTCGAGCCCGCCACCGCGTCAGGAGCCGCTACGTCCTGAGACATCCGGTCGTCAAAGCTGTTGTCCGTCGAGATCTGCCCCAGGTAGAAGAGTGTATTGGCCAGAATCTTCTGCTCGTCCTCTGTAGCCTGACCATTGCTGTGACCCGTCTGGATCATTGCCGCATTGTTCCATGTCGTGAGGTAGAAGTTGTTTGTGCCCTTCTGATTCTCGTAGCTCGTTATCTCAACTGGGGAGCCCCAGTTAATATTCGCGTATTTGAACCATACGTCGCCTCTGGCAAATTGAAAATAGCTGTGCGAGGTAGGCGTACTCAGGATCGTGCCCACATCACCAAGCGCATAGGGGTAGTTCATCGGGAAGCCCCTGCGTTGAATGATAACCTGATTACTGCCCGTTGGCGGAATGCTCGGGTTAGGATAGCCTTCCTGGAAATTAACATTCATGTTCAGATACTTCTGAGCGAGGTCAATAAAATATTGGTGGTTAAAGCTGGCTGTATCATGTCCAACCAGTACGCCGCCACCATATTGAATGAAGGCTTCAACGGCTGCATGAGAGCGGGCGATCAGGTCATGGCGATTGTTGACATCCCATGCGCCAAAATACAACACATCATAGTTATATGAGCCGTTCGGATTTTTCGCCAGGTAATGCTCGTAATTGCGTGAGCTGTCGTCTCCGTTAAAATCACTCATCGCGATCTTGTCCACTTGCATCGTATAGCCATTCGGATTGCCGTAGGTTTGCATCCAGGCCTGCAAGCCGTCCGATCCAGCTACATCCGGGTACACGTTCAACACCTTGATATCTTTCTTTAACGGTATCGATTGGTACTCATCCAGCTCGCTTCCGCCAGTCTCCTTCTGGTACACCATATAATACTCTTGTCCGGCTTGGGATGATGTCCAGTTCAGCCTCACCATATTATTGGCGTTGTCTCCGATAGCCGTGAGAGTCGGGGTGGCTGCCGGGATCGGCTCTGCCATCGCGATGCCGGGCACGGCTAGCTGCAGCGTCAATGTCGCCGACAGCAATGCCGCAGGCAATTTCACTGACGGACGGGTATGCTTCGCTTTGGATGAATGATTCATAGTGTACATTTGCTCCCCTCATGTCGCAATTCACATTATCGGAATTCATTATATCGGGGGACACTTACAAATTACTTACAAGCTCATGCCGAGCATAGCCGTATTCCCCACGGCCCGGCTCCACGCCAAGCAAGCCCCCGCCTGCGGCGCGAGCTGGACAATTCTGGCTCCATGAAGATAACGACGTTACTCCTCGACCTCCTCCACTTCCTCCTCTTCCTCAATGGCTTGCTTCAAGCGATCATAGCGAATAATGTATGATTCACGGGGCAGGCTGGCCCATAGCCAGTCCTCTCCCTCCATATATTCGGCCCTGCACCATCTCAGGGCGCGCTCTGCTGCCTCTGGCGATCCCGTGGTGCTGAAGGCATGACTGGCTTCCTCAAAGCTCCGCAAGTCCCAATCCACCGTCTGCACCGTCAAGCTGTATTTATTGTTCGAGTAGTCGATGACGATCTGCGTACATCCTGCCTCTCGCAAGGTTTTGCGTAGAGCATGCAGGCAGATCTGCAGATAGGACAGCGCTCGCTCCGGCGAATACGTCGGCCACAGCTCATCGCACAGCTTGTACTTGGAGATCCACTTGCCTTCGTGCTGGAGCAGATAGGCCAGCAGCTCCCTTGCTCGCGAACGGCTCCATCTGATCGGCCGATGATTCACAATCACCTCGAACGCGCCGAAGCAGCGAATTGTACAGCTATGCTCGGGTTGCCTGGGTAGCTGGGCCTCTCTCTGCACCAGCTTGTTCACCGCATGATGAAGACGCTCAGGACGAATCGGCTTCAACAAATAATCGATCGCATTGACATCGAAGGCCTGCGAGGCGAAGTGATTGTACGCCGTCACAAACACAACCTGAAGCCCGGAGCAGGCAGCAGCAAGCTGCTCTGCCAGCTCAATGCCATTGAGTCCAGCCATCTCGATGTCGAGAAAGGCACAGTCTGGCCGAGTGGAGTGAACCTCCTCCAGCGCCTGCAGCGGGTCGGTATAGGCCGCCACAACCTCCAACGCTTCATGCTGCCTCAGCATGTGCTCCAGCTTCTCTAGAATAAACGGTTCATCGTCTACCAGAATAGTACGCATAGTTCCACCTCATCAATCCGGGATACGCAGTGTTACCGATGTGCCTGCACCCACAGCGCTCTGTATCTCCAGTCCATGCCCGTAGCGGACAATCATCCGCCGCTGTATATTTTGCAGCCCCACTCCTTGACCGGGCACCTGGCCGTTCAGAAGCTCGCGCCATGTCGCCTCCGTCATGCCCACGCCATTATCCGCGACGGTAATGACCGTGTTGCCGCTGCCGCGCTGCACGCTTAGGCTGACCGCACCGCCGCCAGGCTTTTTGGACACGCCATGGCGGATCGCATTCTCCACCAGCGGCTGCACGACCAGCATCGGAATCGGAATGTCAATCTCGTCATCTACATCGAAGACGACATGCAGCGTATCACGGAAACGAGCCTGCTCCAGGGAGACATAGGCGCGCACCGTAGCCAGCTCACTCGACAGAAATGTAACTCCCTCGTAGTTGTCAAATTGAAAGCTGCCGCGCAGATAATCCGAGAGATCATAGAGCAACTGCTCTGCCCGTTGCGGCTCCTGAGTGCTCAGCGCGGCAATCACACTAAGCGAATTGTACAGAAAGTGCGGCTTGATCTGCGCCTGCAGGAAGGACATCTCGGTCTCCAGCCGCATGCTGACCGACTCCTTTAGCTGAACAAGCGTCTTCACTCTAGCCCTCAGCTCTACCGCCTCGAACGGCTTGGAGAGGTAGTCGCTCGCACCGGCCTCGAAGCCTGCCAGCAGGTCCTCCGGTCTGGCCTTGGCTGTCAGCAGCAGCACCGGCATATCGACAGGCTCGAACCGCTGGCGGATCTGCTCCAGCACCTCATAGCCGGACATCCTCGGCATCATCACATCGAGAACCATCAGATCATAGCTGCCATTGTGCCGCAGCTCCTCCAGCGCCGCCTCTCCGCTGGATACCGCCTTCACATAATAGCCCTCAAGCTCCAGTATATGATACAGCGCTGTCAGGCTCGTCGGATCATCATCCACCGCAAGAACGGCATACCGTCTCTCCTCCGGCTCAGAGCCAGTCGGGAGCCACTCTTCCATAGCGACGGCAACTTCATATGCAGCGGGCTGACGCGCAGGCTCCGGCTGCATGCTCCTCTCTCTTAGATCCGTGCGGCTGATCGGCAGTGTGAAGGTGAAGCGGCTCCCCTGCCCCTCTGTCGAGACTACCTGTATCGTTCCGCCGTGGAGCTCGACCAGATTCTTCGTAATCGCCAGTCCCAGTCCGGTGCCTCCGGTCTCTCTACCCAGCCCCGCATCCACTTGATAGAAGGGCTGGAAGATGCTCCCCAGCTTGTCCGCAGGAATACCGCAGCCGGTATCCTCCACCCAGATCTGCACCTGCTGCTCCCCCAGAGCCGCTCCCAGTTCGATCCGTCCGCTAGACGTAAACTTCTGCGCATTGCCGACAAGATTATAGAATATCTGGTAGAGTCGCTCCATATCGACATGAATGGGCGGCAGTTCCTGCGGAATGCGATTGATCAGCACCGTCTCCTTGTTGCTGGCAGACCGCCGGAGCATGTCCAGAACACTCTCTACGATCGAGTGAAGCTGTACGGCGCTTTTTTGCAGGCGCAGCTCACCGCTCTTCATGCTGGATATATCCAAAATGTCATTAATCAGACGGGATAGCCGTTTGGCAGATGAGATGACGATGCGCAGATTGTGACGCTGCCTGTCATCCAGCGTATTGACGCTGCTCTCCATTACAGTACTCGTAATATTGATAATCCCGTTCAGAGGGGTACGCAGCTCGTGGGAGGTGTTCGCCAGAAATTCATCCTTCATCCGATTCAGCGCGCGGAGTTCACGATATACCTGTTCATTTTGCAGATTGATATACGCAATAAGCAATGAAAAGGAAAGCGCTATCCAGATCAGGCTGATCCCATAGAACAGACTCTGGATGGCACCGGCAACGACCGGCAGCAAAGCGGCGAAGATAGATACGACGAGTTCATTCATCTGCAGCGATTTGCGTTTTACATAGATAAGAAGCAGCATATAGAGCAGATAGCCGTAGCAGCATAGCAGCATGAGGGCAAAATACGGCCCGCGGTGATAGACATTGTCCGCATCAATGGTGAAGAGTTGACCGCCGGACAGACTGAGCAAGGCTAGCAGCAGATTCAGTATAAACGGGATGGACACGGCTATGACCAGTCTCTTGTCAGGAACCGCCGCATTCTTCCGAATAATCGCATCCAGATATAACACCCACAGGGCCTCGGGAACCGGGTTCATCATATAGAATAGAAACACAATGACAGGCAATAGAGTACGGGACATGTCAGCGCTGTTGCCCGTAAGTGTATTTAGCAGCAGCTCCAGCACGAGCAGCAGCATATTAGAGAGGATGAGTCCCCAGAATATTCGTCTGGAGGCGCTCCTCTCCGCATTATGTATCAGCATATGGAAGGAAATAATTAGCGTGATCCCCAGCCCAATCGCTGAGGTCTGGATGTAGTATACGAGCGGGATAATGCCCCACCTCTTCCTGCTCAGAATCAAGGGTAGCCGCTCCTGCCGATGCCCGTCCGGGCCGTTAAGGAGCGGCTTCATTATTGTACCATGTTCTTTAGTGTGCAGCATGAGTCTTCAGAGAAATAATTGTGCGCGGGGCAAATGGCAGTCTATTTAATCGCTTGAAGCAAGGAGTCCGTTACGTGATTAATTTGAGCAGTTGCGGAGTAAATATCGCTATAGTAATTCAAACCAAACTCCATTTCGATCACACGATCATTCTGTACTGCGGGAAGGGAGTTCCATATGGCGTTCCCGGATAAATCAACCATGCCTTCAAAGACGTTACGGACAATAAAGTCTCCCGTATATGCCGGCAAAACCTCAAACGACACCGGCTCACTGTAAGATTCATTATCCAGAATATTAGTTTGCACAGCCTCAGGCGCATTCAAATTTAGTGAAGCATAGACGATGCTGCCTGCACCATATTTGTCTCCATGAACGGCCATGGAGGCATCATCGATGCTTTCAAACACCGAGGCGGTATACTCATCAAAACCGGCATTAGCAAGCTTGGCTTTTGCCTGCTCCAGATTACTGCGATAGGCTTGAATGGCCGCAACAGCCTCCTCCTGTTTGTTAAGTACCTCACCGATAAAGGTAACACGCTCATCCTGAGTCATTTCACCATGTGGAATAAAAACGGTCGGTGCGATTTTAGAAAACTTTCTGGCGTCTTCCTCGCTAATAACGAGAATTAAATCCGGTGCTAACATCATGACGCTTTCCGCATCCCAGGATTGAACCCCTCCCAGACTTACGGAATCTGATACCATCTCTCTAAAAGCAGCGCCTTCGTAAGCATCTGAAACGCCCACTGGCGTAATGCCGAGGGAAAGCACATCCCCCATCAAATATTGAACGACAACACGCTGTGGATTCGTCGGCACCTCAACATCGCCCAACACCGTCTTGATAATACGTGTTTGCTTTTCGGCGGCATTCCCCCCATCCGATGTTTCCTTAACCTGCTGTGTCTGTATAGGCGTCTGGCTCGCTGCACTGCCATTATTGGTTGTCGTGCCTGCACTACACGCCGATAACAGCAGCATTAAACACAATGCAGCCGCTACAATCATTTGCTTATTTCTTAATTGTCCAAACATGCTGTACTCCCCATCTCTATCATAATTGACCAGATCATCCAGCCCTCCATCATTGTATAGAGATTGATAATTATTATCAATGTCCTTATTGATACAATTCATTGACCTTTTGCGACGGTATTCGCCGGGGGAGACATGCACATATCTTCTGAACATTCTGATCATATTAAATTCGTCTGTAAATCCACTTCCATAAGCAACCTCTTGTATCGACGCATTCGTTTCGACTAGATATGCTTTGGCCGCCTCTATCCGTTTCTTTATCAAGTACTCCTGCATGCTTCTATTTTCTCGTTTGCGAAACATACGTGCCAAAACACTCCTGTTTATTGGAAGCCGATCCGATAGAGCTTGAAGCGATATGGGCTCAGTAAAGTGTCTGTTTAGATACTCCTTGACCCATTCCACATAATCCGGCTCCATATAGCGTATATCCCCTTTTTTCAATTCAACATAAACATGATGAACGACTTGATACAAGAGAACCTTGGCATAAAATTGATCCATACTTACTTTTGTGTTCCACGATTCTAGCATATGGTGGAATTTTTCCACAAAAAAAATAGGGTTGGTCGGGGCGAATCCATATAGCTGGTTAAACGGATTGACCGTTGCCATCAGCTTGCGCAGATTACGCTTGTAGAACGGTGGCGCGTCTGCTTTGTATAGAATCATAAACGCATCCACATCTGTCTCAACCGGAGCAATGGATAACAAGCTTCCTTTACCGGCATGACATAAACCATACCGTTCTGTTCGATAAGGCTCTTGATTCAGCAGTATGCTCACTGGCGCTCCATGTGTATAGATAAACATGTTAGCTGGCAACAAGTAATTTTCTAGCGGGCTGTTTCGCCGGATGGTTTTGAACCTTATATCAATTAAAGATACCGCTGAACGCATCCATATTTTCATAGCGACATCTACCATCTCCGGTGTATAGTAACGAATCATCTCTTGCCTGTCGATCATGGCCGCTCACTCCTTCAATTCCCGCCCTTCCTCAATTTCAGTATAATTGAAAATAATTATCAATGTCATCACTTTTGTTTAACCATCATTACATGTCCGTCTGTAATTGAACAAAATGGCACGGAAGCACATGTTATCGCATGCTTCCGTACCATCTTCGTTGATTAAACGTTACGATCCTTCTACTGCCTCTTAGCGCTCCGACTGAGCCGGCTGCGCCTCGCTCAGCTTGCTGCGCTTCCCACGAAGCTTCCCGTGCATCAGCAGATGCGCAGCCAAGCCTGCGACCAGCCCCCAGAAGGCGCCGCCGACGCCAAGCAGTGTCACATTGGCTGCTGTTGCCAGGAATGTAATGAGCGCCGTCTCGCGCCCGCTCGGGTTCGCTAATGCGCTCGCAAGGCTGCCGCCGATCGTCCCCAGAAGCGCCAAGCCTGCCAGTGTGGCAATAAAGGTCGATGGCAAGATCAGGAACAGCGCAGCCAGTGTCACACCGAAAATCCCGACGGTGATATACAGGATGCCGCAGACAATACCGGCTATATACCGCTTGGACGCATCTTCATGAGCATCCTTGCCGGTACAGATCGCTGCAGTTATCGCAGCGACATTGAAGGCATGCGAGCCGAACGGTGCCGCAAGCAGCGAGCCGAGTCCGGTGATGGCCAGGATCGGATTGGCACTGGTCTTGAAGCCATCATTGCGCAGCACCAGCATCCCCGGCATGTATTGCCCCGTCAAGGTGATGACGAATAGCGGCAGAGCCACGCCCAAGGCGGAATGCAGCGTGAACTCTGGCATGACCAGCACAGGAGAGGCGACCGCCAGTCGAACTGTGCTGAAATCCGCCTTGCCGGTACTAATGAGATAGACAAGTCCGATGAGCAATATGCCAACGATCGCATAACGGGAAGTAAAGCGCCTGAGCAAGATATAAGAGCCGAATAGAAGCACGACGAGCCACGGGTCGAGCTTGGCTCCGCCAAAAGCAGAGATGCCGAATTGCAGTAAGATGCCGGCCAGCAGCCCAGAAGCGATGCCAGGCGGGATGAGGCGGACAAATCGCTCGAACATGCCCGACAGCCCTAATATAATAAACCCGACGGCAGAGAGGATATACGCCCCGACCGCTTCTGGATACGGCGTGATTCCCAGGACGGATACGAGGAAAGCAACGCCTGGCGTAGACCAGGCGGTAATGATTGGTTCTCGGTAGCGATAGCTGAGCCATATTCCGGTTACACCCACCCCGATCGAGATTGACCAGATCCATGAAGCCGTCATCTCCGGACTTAGGCCCGCCGCCTTGGCCGCCTGGAATACAAGGATAAACGTGCCCCCGTAGTTAACAATAACCGAGATCAGTGCAGCGATTGTCGGCGAGATGAGATCGCGCCCACGAAGCAACGGGGAATGCGTATTCATATCGAGTTCTCCTACCTTTCTTCTTAAGCCATTGATTGATGTCTCTGCTGAGTATTCGGGATACAGCCCCCTGCTTCACAATGCGCTAAGATTCCCCTATATCATGACAATGAGTGTGCCGGTTCCCTGGTTACCAGTTGCCCGGCTAGCCAGCGAGGGCTTGCACGTGCATGCGGGCAAGTGCATTGCCAGAGCACGGGGTTCATGATAGGATAGCCATCAACAGATCCTATAGCTAGGGTATAATCGCACGAATAACTTGAGGTGAATCCAATGCTCCAGGTAAAACGAAAGGATAAACGCCCCATCTGGCAGCAACTGCTGGATCAGGCGATTCATAATATTACAACGGGAAAATGGGCTCCCGGCGAGCTGTTGCTGCCGACCCGCGAGCTTGCCGCCTTGATCGGCGTCTCCCGCTCAACGGTGCAGACCGTGTACGAGGAGCTGTTCAGCCGGGGGTACACCGTCACCTCCCGCCGTGGCGGGACTCGCGTCAGTGATTCGATCTATAAGCCGGACACCAAGGAGGACAGTCCCGCTCAGGGGCCTGTTCCGCCTCGCCTGCCATCGCTTCATGCTTCCATCGGACAGTTGCACAGTTGGTTCGGAGATAAGGAGCAGCACTATGCCGCGATCGATTTCAGTCCTCATGAGCCTTATCTGGACGAGCATTTTCAAAAAAACTGGCGCCATTCCTTCCTCAAGGCTTCGACAGCCGCCGATCTGGACAGTTGGGCGTATGGCGATGCCTATGGGTTTATGCCGCTGCGAGAGCAGATACAGCGGTATCTGTCGCTAGAACGCGGCATTCATGTGGATACCGGACAGATTCTGTTAACCTCCGGCGCACAGCATAGCCTCGACCTGATCGCCCAGGCTCTCCTGGAGGAGGGATCAACGGTCGCAGTTGAGGACCCTGGATTTCCTGCCGCCTGGATGACCATGCACTATCGCCGTATGCAGGTGGCTCCCGTTGCTGTCGATGAGCATGGTCTTTGTGTCGAATGCATCGATCCCAGCGCCCGGCTGGTATTTGTGACGCCATCGCATCAATGCGCGACGGGCGTCATTATGGCCGAGCCTCGCAGGCAGCAACTGCTGCGACAGGCTTCAGAACGACAATTCTGGATTGTGGAGGATGATTATGATAGCGAATTCCGCTATCGGGGCGATCCGCTCCCCACTCTATTCAGCCAGCAGCAGCAGAATACGCTGTACATGATGAGCTTCTCCAAGATGATTGCCCCCGGAATCCGGGTCTCTGCTGTCATCGGCCCACAGGAAGCGATCCGTCAGATGGCGCTCGTTCAGGAGCTCACTTATCGGCAGCTCCCGATTATGGAGCAGCTCACCTTGACTCATTTTATCGAGCAAGGACACTTCAGGCGCCATATGAGACGAGTGCGCAATGTATATCGACGCAGGCATGCCGCGATGACGAAGGCGCTCGCTGCATCGGGACTGAGCGAGCGCTTCACATTGAGCGGCGCGGAGACCGGGCTGCATATGCTCCTTGAGGCGCAGCCCTCATATGACGAAGCGGCCGTGACGAGACTCGCGCTAGAGCAAGGCATCCGCATCTATCCACTGAGCAAATATTGCCTGAATAGCAACCGCAGAGGTTGGGTGCTTGGCTTCGCCAAGGTGGATGAGGCTGCGATAGAAGCGGGCATTATGCGGCTGGCGCAGCTCCTAATGCACAATTAGGCTGCTATGTTAACGTTAAGGCGCCGCTACCTGCGGGTTTGCGGTGGCGGTGCCTTCCCACTCCTGCAGCACCTGCACCAGCACAGCGACCGCCCGGTCGATCTCATCATGGCTCACATACAAGTTCGGCATGAACCGGATTACATGCGTACCCCCTGGCAGAGCCAGCAGCCCCTTCTGATGCAGGCGCTGTATGATCGGCGCTACAGGCTCCGTGAACTCCACACCGACAAGCAGTCCCAATCCCCGAACCTCCCTAATGATCGGGTAGCCAAGGCAATACTCCGTTAATTCGCGGATCAGATAAGCTCCGGCTGTTCCGGCCTGCTCCCACGCCCGATCCTCCAGTATCATCTCCAGCGTCGCGAGTCCCGCAGTGACAGGGAGCGGCGAGCCGCCGAATGTCGAGGCATGGCTTCCAGCGGAGAAGGCTTCCCTGAGCTTCTCCTTGCCCATCATGGCTCCGATCGGCAGCCCGCTGGCCAGCCCCTTCGCCAATGTCATCATATCCGGCTCAATCCCATAATGCTCATAGGCAAACAGCCGCCCTGTCCTGCCGATTCCCGTCTGCACCTCATCCACAATCAGCAGTACACCATTCTTCTCACACAGCTCAGACAGCTCCTGTATGAATGTGACATTGACCGGATGAACACCGCTCTCCCCTTGCACCAGCTCCAGCATGACCGCAGCAGTTCGCTCTGTCATGCAACTGCGTACACTGTTTATATCGTTGTAGCGTGCATGTACGAATCCCTCCGGCAACGGCCCAAAGCCATCCTTGACCTTCGCTTGTCCCGTCGCTGTCAGTGTAGCCATCGTGCGTCCATGAAACGATTGCTCGAACGTAATAACCTCATATCGTTGATTCCCCAGCACATGCTGATGGTAGCGGCGGGCACATTTAATAGCCGCTTCATTCGCTTCGGCCCCGCTGTTGCAGAAGAACACCAGATCGGCGCAACTGTTCGCCACCAGCTTCCCAGCCAATTCCTCTTGAACTGGAACATGAAACAGGTTAGATACATGCCATAACTGTTCCAGTTGCTCCTGAATCCGCCCCTTCACCTTCTCCGGCACATGTCCGACATTGCACACTGCAAGCCCCGTCATAAAATCCAGATAAGCGTTCCCTTCCTCATCCCACAAGGTGGACTCACGCCCTCTCACCAGGGTGAGCGGGAATTTGTTGTAGGTAGGGAATAAATAACTTCTCTCCACTTGACCACCGCCTTCTCTTCCACGCCAGACTCGTAATGCTGGGTCCTTTATCTCTGTAATTACTAGGTCAGTATAGCAGCAGATGGATTGGTTATCTCTATCCAAAAATCATCGAATCAAGCAATCCAAACCTCGACTGGCGTTCCTGGGGTCTGTTGGCAACAAACGTATGTGAATGAAGGGATGGTATAGATAGGGGTGAGAAGGAGATCAAACAAGGAGTGGAAATCGAGTAGGAGGGGGCGGCTAGCCCCCGTCCTCTCACACCACCGTACATGCGGGTCCGCATACGGCGGTTCCAAAAGGTTAACAAAGCTCCAGATAACGAGAAAGTAAACTCTTTAGCCCTTTTGCTTCCCAGTAGGAAGTCGGAAGGGCGTTATTTGTGTTTCGAGACATCTCCCATGCCCCGCGCCTGGAGTTGGCCATGACGAAGCAGGCCCATTCGGGGACGCCCCGTGCCCGAAGCTCCCGGATTCGGGTTCGCACCCGTTTCCATTGCTTCCATAGACACATGCGGAGTCTTCGGCGAATCCATTGGTCAAACTTCTCACAATGGTTTTTCGCCGCTGCTAGTCGAAAGTAGCCCATCCAGCCGATGAGGTATCGGTTTAGTTTCGCAATCCGGCTCTCCATTGACATGGAGCGCGCTCGGTTCGTTAGCTCGCGCACTTTCGCTTTGAACCGCGAGATCGTTTGCGGCGCTAAACGAATCGTCGCTTTCTTGTTTATCAGAAAGCTAAATCCGAGGAACTTTCGGTTCCACGGTCGGTCTACTGCACTCTTCTCTCGATTCACGCTTAGTTTTAACTTCCCTTCTACAAAGTCTGTGACCGACGCCATGACGCGCTCCCCTGCACGTTTGCTGGCCACGAAAATGTTGCAGTCATCCGCATAGCGGACGAAGCGCAACCCTCGTTTCATCAGCTCTTTGTCCAGATCATCCAGCAGGATGTTCGCCAGAAGTGGACTTAGGGGGCCACCTTGTGGGGTACCTTCTTCTGTTTTCACGACCACTCCTCCTGACATAACCCCGGCGTTCAAGTAGCTCCGGATGAGCTTCAGGACTCGCTTATCCGTTACTCTGCGAGCGACTCTTGCCATGAGCATGTCATGGTTCACGCGGTCAAAGAACTTCGCCAAATCCATGTCGACCACCCAACGGAGGCCGCTTTGGATGTACGTTTGGGCTTGTTTCACGGCGTCATGCGCTCGTTTCCCTTGGCGGAAGCCGTAGCTGTACCACGAGAAATGAGCGTCGAAGATCGGGTTCATCACTTGTAGGAGCGCCTGTTGGAGAAAGCGGTCCATCACGGTCGGGATGCCCAACAGCCGAATGCCGCCTCCAGGTTTGGGGATTTCCACCCGTTTGACAGCCCTCGGTCTGTAGGTTCCCGTGTGGAGCTCGGTTTTCACCGTTTCCCAGTGTGTTTTCAGGTAAGCTTGTAGCTCCGCTACCGTTACACCGTCCACTCCGGGAGCGCCTCCGTTCTGCACCACTCGCTTGTAAGCGAGTCGAAGGTTATCTCCTTCGAGCATCTTCTCCAACAGGTCGTTCTGGTCTTCGCGAGAGGAAGAGGCGAGTTGTGCCGACGAAGAACTCGGCGCTCCGACATACCCTGACGGCTTCACCGCTTCTCTTTGCCGCGAGCTCTCTGACGAGATTTTCTGCTGTCGTTGCTCTTCATGCGAACGCATCGCTTTCCTCTCTCCTTTCGGTTCGGCCCTTCCGGTTTCTGGCGTCCCGTACTCCCGTACTATGGCCTCTGCTGACTCCTGCGGGTTCAGCACAGCCTCCCGGCTCTGGTTACGAAGTCTACTTCGCGTATCCCGCAGGTCTCCCCAGATAAGAACGTCATCTTTCCGCCCGCGCCTGCCCAAGTCTACGGCTGCAGCCCTTGGCAGCTTTGGATTTCGTCATGTTATGGTGACTCATCCGACTACAGCCGCCTCAAATTGGATTCGTGTACCTCAGGCCGTGCTTTTGCCTCCAGCTTCCTTCAGATTCCACCTCACGACGGACACCCTTGCTCTTGGCTAATGGTAGGCGCTTGCCAGCCCCCATTCCGGACTTTCACCGTAGAGATGACGCCCATGCTGGGCGTACATAAAAAAATCGGTAGATGAGCCTGATAGCACATCTACCGTATGTATGGGAGCGATTGTACCTTGCGCCTCTGTACCAGCGACATTCCCGCGGCTGTCAAGCATCACATGGCCTTTAGAAACGCCCTGAACGAAATATGGCGAGCAAAAGCCAGAGCATCATGAACGCAATAATACCAAGGCCAATCTCAATAACCGGCAGCTTCGCCAAGATCGGGGATGAGGTGCCACTGATAGCAGCTCCGATGATTAGGCCAAGCATCATAATGCTCAGCGCGAGCAGAACGATGCTGAAGGACAAGCGGTTAACGATCCGATCCAATTGATGCTGCAGCTCGCCAAGCTGGGGGGAATTGGCCTCGATCCGCAGCTTGCCCTGTCTCATGACCTTGATGAGTTGTCGGAAGCCCAGAGGCACTTCGCGAATCAGATCCAGATAATTCGGGATTTCCTCCATCACCTGCCTGCCTAATTTGAACGGATTGAACTGGTCCCGTAGCATCTTCTTCCCGAAGGGCTCCGCAATATCAATCACACTGATCTCCGGGTCGAGGGCAGTCGCCACGCCCTCCATGGTCAGCATCGATTTGCCAAGCATGGTCATCTGGCTTGGAATACGGATGTGGTGCTTGTAGGCTACCGCGAACAGATCATTAACAGCGACACCGACGCTCACTTCATGAAGCGGCACCTGATAATACCTTTGCCGCATCTCCTCCACATCCGCAGACAGACGGTCATGATCGACCTCATCAGGAATGACGCCCATATTGGAGATCGCTCGTATTACCCCCTTCGTGCTCTGATTCCGCAGCGCAATGACGAAGGAGACGAAATGCTGCTTCAAATGCTCAGGCAGGGTACCGACCATGCCAAAATCCAAAAAAGCGACCTTGCCATCCGGCAAGGCCATGACATTGCCCGGATGAGGGTCCGCATGAAAAAATCCATCCTCCAGAATTTGAGTGAAAATCGAGGTCGCGAGGCGCTGCGCAAGCTGCTTGTGATCCACCTCTGCAACGGCTAGCCGCTCATGATCAGATAACGGAATGCCATCCACATACTCCATCGTCATGACCCGCTTGGTCGTAAGCTCCCAATATACCTCGGGGATGTAGACGTAGGGCAGCGAATTATTCGTCTTCATCCTCTCCGCATTCCGGGCCTCCTCCAGATAATTAAGCTCCTTCAGCATGGAGCGGATCAATTCGTCTACAGCATCCCTTAGCCGATAATGCCTGGCCCAAGCCATCCTTCCCTCGCTGATCCTCGCCCATTCCGCCAAAATATCCAGGTCGGTCTCCATCGTTGCCTGAATGCCGGGTCGCTGAATTTTGACGATCGCCTGCCTGCCGTCCTTCAGAACGGCCCGATGCACCTGACCGATCGATGCTGCGGCCAGCGGCTCTTCAGAGAAAGAGAGGAAGAGCTCGGTTAGAGGCGCATGCAGCTCGCTCTCCACTAGTCTGGCCGCCTCAGCATAAGAGAAGGGCTTGACATGGTACTGAAGCTTCTCCAGTTCCGCGATGATGTCCGCCGGGATCAGATCCGGCCGGGTACTCGCAATCTGGCCGAGCTTAACGAATGTTGGCCCGAGCTCCTCCAACGACAAACGTATGCGAGTACCGAGATTTGTCCGCTTAGGCAGAGCTTCATCTTCCTCCTTCGCGAACCACGTCTTGCCCGTGCTCTTTAGCTCATCCGCTGCAAATCCAAGGCTATTCCGAGCTAACGTGCTCATAATGACTCGGTAACGCTGCAAATGCTGAAATCGGTTAATAAGCTCTCCCCCCTTCTCCTTGCCTGTGCTGTATTACTGTTGCTCCGGTTGGTGCTGCTGAGCTTGCTCCAGCGCCTCAATACGCTGCTTCAGCGCATTGACCTCCTCCTGCGTCGCCAGCCCCTGCTCCTTCAATAGCGCCTGGAAGCGTTCCTTGATCAGCTTATCCATAGCGGCTTCGGTTTCCTTACCCTTCTCGACCACAGCGCTAATCCACTCATTGGCTTCATTCTTGCTCATCTCGCCTTGCTTCTCCAGCTCCCCTACAACCTTCTCCACCTGCTCCTTCCCTAACGCCGCCAGGCCAAATGCCAACGAAACTGCTTTTCCAATCGTGTTTTTCATTATTTATTCTCTCCTCATGGGTGGATTGTAGACAACAAGCCGTTAACGGTATTCATTCACGACTGTTCTCCCGTAATAGCTAGCGAACAGCAAACACTCCAATACACAAAAAACCAAAAAACTGTGATTTTAGCTTAGCATTCCTGTAAAGTGGAGTCAAGATGAGCATGGAGGCAGCGAACATCAGACGCCAGTAATTACACAAACAACCCAAAAACATCATGAGCGTAAACGGCTTCACCGCACGAAGACGTGGTGCTTTGCTGCATGACGGCATAAGCTTCGCATCACGCAAGCGCCTCATTTACAAAATCAGCTAGTAGCTTATGTTCTTCATTCGACAGGCTGCCAATCATTTTGACATATGAACTAAGCAATTCTGCCAATTCATTGCTGATTTCCTCACCCACGCTTTGGATAACCGTTCCCATTACCGTACCAACAAACATCAGCAGACTAGTGCTATAACCGGCAGTTTTATTGATGACCCTTCGGATGGCTACCTCTGTTCGCCCACCAACCTTTTTCAAATATACAATTAATATGCCCAAGATATATCCACAGAATTCCAGACTCGATTGTCTTTGCGGAATGTCATCCAGCATTTTTTTCATTAAGTCTTGTATACTGGTATGCTTGAGGCTATGAATCATCTCCCACAGTGCCTTCATACTCTCTTCCCACTTTTCAATCGTTCCTTCGTGAGGACGTTGCTGCTCAAACAATTCTGTCGCTTTCTGTGTTGGCGCGAAGACGACCTGGGATCGACCTGTTTCATTGGGATTCACTTCATAGCTTCGTGTAACATAGCCGGACTTCTCAATCGCCTTGAGCATATCATATGCTGTCCACTTACTCACCCCAACAGCATTAGCCAATGCCTCATAATGGATAGGCAGGCGCTGCCTTTGATACATCCCTACAAGCTCATCCAGAAATTGGAGCCGTCTTTTGGATAATACCATGCTATTCTCCCGCCTTTCTCTGTAGATGAGTGCTATATATTATAACCAAACGCCGCTGTGTCTTGTCTTTTCGTTAAGTTTTTTGGTTTTTTGTGACTTAATACTACCATCTTAAGTTTTCACAGTCAATCGCAGGATGTAAGAAATAAGGTGAATTCGGAATAACTCCTGATTCACCTTATTTCCGATTGTAATTCCATATAATCCAAAGTTCTTATGGATCATTTATGATAGAATAGACGCCACCATTTCTTTAGGCTTCATTTCGATCCAGTATACGCATAATGATTACAAGTGCCTCTGCACGAGTTGCGGCATCATTCGGCGCAAAGCTGTTGTTATTGCGTCCGGTAACTACACCTAGCTCACGCAATGCTTCAACTGCTCCTTTGCCCCACGCCGGAATTGCAGCATCATCGGCAAAGCTTGTTGGCTGGGCGGTTGAGCCTGGAAGCTCCATTGCTCTGGCCAGCATGACCATCATTTCGGTACGTGTAATTTCTTGATCAGGACGGAAGCTGCCGTCGGCATAGCCGGTAATGACGCCGTGGGCGATCCCTTGGGTGATCGCTGCCTTCGCCCATGTGCCGATTTTGCCATGATCGGAGAAGGTAAGTTCTCCTTGCTCGCTTGACTCAGCTTGCCACTGGAAGGCCTTCGCCAGCATCGTAATGAATTCCGCCCGCGTTGTCGCAGCATTAGGCTTGAACTGTTGATCGCCATATCCGTTTACAATGCCCAGACCCACTGCACGCTCGATTGCTTGTGCTGCCCAGTATGTTGCTGGAACATCCTTGAACTCTATCTTCGGTTGCTCCGGTTGCTCGGGCTCTGCTGGCTGCTCGGGCTCGACCGGCTGTACCGGATCAACGGGCTGTTCGGGCTTCACCGGCTGCTCAGACTCCGGTTGTGTGCTTACAGATGGATAATAGCTCGATTGTTCTGTAGTCACAGTCACACTTGGGCCATCCTTGCTCCAGTTCCCCGCTGCGTCACCTGCTTCGAGCTTGAAGGTATAGCTCGTGCCCGGCTGCAGTCCTCTTATTGCAGTGCTTGTCGCCTTGCCATCTGCAATATCCTGTGTTTTTGTTTCAGCCCCTTGCTTCCATGCCACCTTGTACGCCGTAACCCCTACCGTATCGATAGCAGCGGCTGCATCCCATGCTAGCGTAACGGACGTTGTACCCGCTTGCGCAGTTACTCTGCTGCCCACACTCCACTTCGGCGCCTCCGTATCCTTGGAAGGCTCTGGATCGGCCGGATTGCTGATCGTAATCGTCAGGGAGCTGCTTGCAAGACGAGTTGTTGTTTCCTTATATCTTACGTAATAGGCTCCAATCCCAAGACCCGTAACCTCGGTACCTGTAATCGCGACCCAGTCATCCGAAGCAGCGCCTTGCTTCTGATATTCCATCGTTACATCGACGCCTGTAATCCTGCCATCCACCGCACCGCTTGCAGTGACATTTACACCTTTGACCGCTGCATCAGATGGCGGATTCTGTTCCTGCTTGGCTCCATCAGGCACGACAATGACGATAGCAGGGCTTGGATTCTCGGTGTCTGTCTCGGCGTAGCGGATTTCATAACGACCTGCAGCAAGGTTATCGATGCTCGTTCCGGTGATCGGCATATAGGCGCCGCCATCCACCTTGCGGTATTCCATAGCGGCAGTTACCTGTTCGATCTTTCCATCATTTCCACCTGCTGCTGTTGGTGGCGTGATGACAAGCTCGTCCGCCTTGGGCGCATCCCTGTCTATCTTAGCCTCGTTGCCAATAACCACCGTTACGGGTTCGCTTGCCTTCCGTTCGCCTGTCTCCGCATATCGAATCTGATAGCTTCCCGGCTCCAGATTGTCCATGCTGGTGCCGCTGACAGGTATATAGTCCTCATCCCCCAGCTTGCGGTATTCCATCGTGTCATTTACGCCTTCGATCTTCCCTTTTGTATCGGTATCCGTATTCGCGTTGGTGATTGTCCATCCGCTATGATCCGGCGTTTCCTGATCCTGCTTCACCCCTTCTGGAATGATGACTTCCTTATCCGGGCTTGCATTCCAGGAGCCGGCCTTCATATACCGTACATAATACGTGCCAGCAGCAAGGTCTGTAACCTCTGTTCCTGTAATGGCCGTATACTGCTCCGTTCCTTCCTTCCTATATTCCATCTCCGCCGTTACGCCAATCAGCTTCCCATCGTTTCTATTCACATTGGTCGGCGCAACTCCTGAAGGTGTAGTCGGTGCTTCCCGCTCCTGATTGGATTGCCCCTGGAACACCTCCCATTCCCATAGACCTACGCCGTTCCCATCTGCTTGCTGCTTGGTTATCGTCACCCGCAACGACTTCACCTTCAACGGTTGAGCAAATTCATAGGGATTGGAGGAACCCACCGGAGTCCCCACAGCCAATGTAATCCCTTCGCTAACTGCTCCCAGTGTGACCCATTCATTCGTTGGACTATCCATTGGAATGTAGGAGTATTCATACTTGGCCGGTACCAGGATACCGCCTCCATCCGTCCACAATATGAGATCCGTGCTGTTAATGGTAGCGCCCTGCGGCCAGTCATATTGCACCCACTCCGCTGCGCTTCCATTGCCCCAGGTTCCCCAGTGCGGGATGCTGCTCGTTGCCTTCTTGCCGTCATTAATCGCAGCAAGACTTTCCCATGGCGATGTATAGCTAGCTGACACACTTGCCAAAAATGCTGCATTATTGTCGCGCGGATGGAGCAGACGCAGATCGTTCAGCAGCTTGTTAAGAGCCTCTGCAGCCTCCTCTTCTGTAGCATCTAATTTTTTGATCACATCGGATGCCGTTGCCTTGGCCTCTTCGATCGGCGCAAGACCCTGATCGATAAAGTTGTCAGGGTTTAAGGTCGTAGCATAATTATAAACCTTAATCAGCTCCGACTTGTCTACCGCCCCCGTATACCCATATACCTTCCATTCCAAGATACCTAGCCCATTGGCAATAGGCTTCATATCCATTCGCACACCTGTAATGTAGGCAGGCTCGAAGGTCGTCTTATTGTATTGATTCAGTTCATTGCCTAGCCCATGCAGCGCTCTTGGTGTATACCATGTCCCATGCTCGTCACGAAGCATGAGCTGCATATCCTTGGGACGGAAGTTCCCCGCACCATCCTGGAACACATAGACATCCATCGCTGAAGCAAGGAGTGGCTGCGGCCATTCATACATAACCCATGCCGGATCTCCTTCTCTTCCCCAGTTATGCCATGCGCTGTTCGGGGCATTGCGATTCGGTGAGAAGTCTCCCGAGCTTTTGGGATCGAAGCCATTATTCATCGCCTCAGGGTACCCGTCACCACTGGAGAAGCTCGCCGACGGCTTGGCTACGAGCGCAGCGTTCTGAAGCTCCGTATCCACAACGTATACTGTGGCATGCACCTCCAACTCGCTGCCCTTGATACGGCCACTGACTTCAAATTGACCGATATTCGCGTAGCTGCTAGGCTCTACTGCATTCCACTCGATCTCACTTGTTCTGTACCCATCGTCATATAGAATATCCGTAGCGGCAGGAAGGAGTGGAGCGATGCTCTTCTGAGTCACGACACTGATTGCCCGGTATGTGTCCTTCGCTTCCTGCTGTATCTCAATCGTGACATCCTTGCTCGCAGCCTTGCCTTCATCTGCTGCTGTAAAGGTAAATACGTAGCGGCCTGCCTTGCTTACACGCGCATAGGCCGTTGCTTTGTCTCCATCGACAAAAGCGATCTCTCCCACACCATCCGGCTTTTGCTTGACCGTCCATTGGTAGGTCCACGTTGGCTCGAACTCTGCGCTATGCACCGGATCTGCTGTCGCTTCGCCAGACAAGAGGAGAATACTGTTATTCGTATCATCCTGAACCGCCGTCACTGCCCCAATGACTGGAGGCTGTTTGTCCGGTGCCGCCGCCAGGGTGAAGGTAAGCTCATAAGCACCCTGTTCCTCCCCGTCATTAGCAGTGAGCTTCACAGTATAGGAGCCTTCCTTCGTTCCGACAGCCTGGGTCATGTTGGCCTGAGGGTGAACAAAGCTTAGCTTGCCACCTTCGGGCGTACTGACAACCTCCCATTGGTAGGTGAGCGTGCCGCTTGGCGCCCCGTCATCCGTTACCATACCGTTCAGCATGAATGGGATGAGTGCCTGCGGGGCTTGCGTCGCCGTCTTTATAGTAACCTTAGGAGCCTGATTTTCACCCGAGGCTGCCTTCTCAATCGTCAATTGAGCCGTTGGCGCGCTGCTCATCTGGAACATCGCAACGCCTTTATTGTTCTGTACGTAGAATTGTCCGGCATCCGTACCATTTAGCTTGATCGTATAATAGCCATTTTCTACGCCTGCCCCATCTATTTTAATTTTTGAGGCATGCTCATTTTGGGCGAGATTAGCGATTTCCATCGTCAATGCCTTGCCGTCCTTTTGAATGGTTGCATGTTCGATTTTGTCGTTCTCCAGCACCAGATATATTTTCTCATTGATCAGGTTAAGTCGCTTGCCAAAGCCGTCCTTAGGCGTAATCGCATAGCGATTGCCCTCATCTGTAACCAATGCTCCGTAACCGAAAAGCCCAAATACCGGATCGGTGACAATATCAGAGCTAATACTCAGCAACGATCCATAGAGACCCTCCTCCGACTCCCCGGAAAAATCATTCCAGCCGTTATTCATCACGCGGGAGCCACCATCGAATACGTCCTTGGTGCCTGTTCCTCCCTTATGCATGGAATATCTCCAGGATGTACTGCCTACAGACTGTGCTGCAATCTGACCCATATTGACGGCGTTAAAGTTTGAGATCTTCGCCGCATAGTTGCGTTGCTGCGCGATCGCTTGCTGCTCGCCAGACCTGCCATCCTCCTGATAGCGAAGCCAGTCATCCATAATGTATCCCGCCAAGGACGCTGTATATTGGAAGTTCCACCAGCTCTCCCCAGCCCGGAATACCGGTACGGAATAGTGATACCATGTTGGCTGAATGCCGCGCATCGCTCGCGTCTTCCAGTCCGACATCTGCATGCTCTTCTTGGCTGCTGCTGCCCGCTCGTCTCCAGGATAGTAGCTACGCAGTGCCTTGGCAGCGGAGTAGGCTCCTTCTTCGCCCGTATTGTCATATTCAAACTCGGAGCCGAACGGATAGACGGCGCGCGTCACATTCCGCCCTTTGTCCCGCGCGAACTTCTGTTGCAGCCTCTGCGCCTCGGTCTGCATGCCTTCCTCTTTCAGCGCTTCAATCATATCTGGAATCTGCTGTTCCCCATAGAATCCGATCGGCTCGCTAGAGATGCGATTATAGTATATGCCGTAGGCCTTCTCCAAATAATACTGCGGCGATTCGCGATATTCGATCAGATTAGGATACGCTTTTTGCACGCGATACATATTGAAATAGCCGGTGGCTACCATAATCTCGGAGAACGCCCGTGTATAAGGCTTCTCTTTGTCTGTGAATGAGCCCGAATCTCGAAGATAGTTCGAAACCGTATAGCTATCCTGTGTATTCTTCATAAACCGCTTCCACATAAAGTCGATCAGATACGTTTCCATGGAGCGAATCTCATTCGGATTCGGGTCGAGATAGTTTTTCATCGCCATGAAATTGATATTGTCGTGGCTCCAGTCATCGCCCCAATGGTTCTTGTCCATATCAATGCCGCCTGTAAGATACCAGTCACGGTAAATGCCATAGGTGGGGCTGTTCGGGTCTGTGTCCTGCGTCCTCTCTACCATAAAGGTGGAGTGAGCCTGCGAGGTTGCATCCAGCTCAGCCAGCACGTTGAATTCAAGCTGGGTGAACTTGTCCACCCATTCATCGCCGACCTTCAGCTTATACTTCACACGAACACTGTTATTGCCAATATTATTAAACTGAAGGGAATAAATATGATGCTGCTCGCCGTTAATGATCTTCGTCTCTACAAACTGCGCAGATTCCGTATATCCCGGATTCCCGTCAGGGAGACCGCGACCGGCACGAGAATTGTTGACCATCTCCTCCCTGGTCTTGCTAGGCTTGATGCTGGGGATATGCGCCTCGTCAAATGGATCATTCTCATGAACAGACTGAATCTCTACAGACTGCACATCAATGAGGCTATCGTTGTAATGTAGATCGAGCTTGGTCGGCATATTGATCGCAGTCTGGAAGCCAGGCACTGCTACTGCATCGATCATACCCGATTGGTACAGAATCGAACGCAGGTTGGCCTCGCGGTCTTCCATCGAAGTCGAGGCGTTATTCGGGCTTTGGGCATTATCCTGCGGCTCATTATTGCCTGCTCGCACCGCGGAGAACTTGAACTGATAGGTTTTCTCCTCATTCGGTCCCAGTACTAGACTGGAAGCATCGGTGAAATATCCGCGACCTGTCTTCTGAATATCCTTGGAATGGATATAGAGCACATTCAGCCCCGGGAACCAGCCGCCGCTGTCTCCTGTCCAGTTGGAGAACGTACTTCCAGTACGCAGCTCACCAGCGTCGTTATGCCAATAATCCACATATTCGATGCGGGCTCCGCTTTCCGGTACCGGAGTGAACAGCATGAAATTCCCCTCGCCGCTCGTGCGGATCGCATAGGCATAGCCGCTGTCGGCACCAGCAAAATTATGCACGGTAAGACGATTATCATAGGTGTCCAATACATCGCGATATTTATTGTTCCAGGGCATCGGCAAGCCGATATCGCCAAACTCCATGTATTTGCTGCTCTTGTTCTTCACTGTAATGTTCCACAGCATCGAGCCATCTTCGGTGTCCATATCGAACACAGATTTCACGTCGAAGCCCTTCATCGCCCGCTGGACGGTAGAGTCCAGCTCCTGACCGATAAAGTTGACCTCTACTTTTTTGCCGTCAGATGAAGCGCTCTTCTGAATATATGGGTTAGTAGGACTAATATTGGAATAGGTTGTTGACCCCCCGGCTGCCAATGTTTTATTCGTATCCACCTCCACAAACCCATCCCTGTTGTTAGGGAACTGCTCGCTGTCACCGGTACGATAAGAAAAGATCATCTCGCCCATCCATTGATGCTGCACATCATTCTGTGGTGATGTATTGTTGGGTAGTACAAAATTGATCGGTTGGCCATTTCTGTTGGCAGGGTTATTGTTAATATACAGCTCTTCAATCTGTCCCAGCTCACCAATCTTGGCAGAAAGACTGGCATTGGAGATATCCTCCCTGGCTGCGGCTGCTATAGATGCCCCACCTAATCCTAATGGTACGGTTTGAAAAAGCAGCAAGGATGCAATAGTCAGTGAAGTCAGCTTTTTGGCAATCATGTCCATCATAACCTCCCGTAACACGTTATGTAATTCATGAACTAGCTTTTCATTCCAGTCAGCGTAATTCCTTCTACGAAGTACCTTTGACCGATCAGATAGAATAGAACGCCTGGGGTAAAGGATAAGCAGGTTGCTGCCATCGTCATCGACCAATCGCTTTTCAGTTGGCCTCGAAAGTTGGTGAGTCCAAGCGCGATCGTATATTTATCACTGGAATTGATGTAAATCATCTGCTGAAGCAGATCATTCCATAATCCGATGAAGATAAACAACGCGACGACGATCATTGCAGGTCGAATCGCTGGCATAATAATGCTGAACAGAATTCGGAAGTAGCCTGCGCCGTCAATGGTTGCCGCTTGGTCGAGCTCTCTGGGGATGGACATAATAAACTGACGGATCAGGAAGATATTGAATGCGCCACCGCCGCAAAAATAAGGCAAAATCAGCGGCCAATAGCTATCACTTAGTCCCAGCCCCCGCGTCCAGCCGATATACAGCGGAATAAGCGTCACCATCGCAGGAAGCAGCATCGAGCCGACACAAAGCGTCCAGATGAGGTTCTTCCCCCGAAACCGCAGCCTGGCAAATGCATAGCCGCAAATCGTAGCTGTAAATGTCCCCGCCAAGCAGGCCGGTACGATAATGAGCATCGTGTTCCATAGATACTTCCAAAATTTGAATACCTGTAGCGTCTTCTCATAGTTGGAAAACAACCAATTGCTCGGCAATAGGGCCGGGGGATAACGGTAGATCTCAGCACTGGTCATGAGAGAAGTACGGAAAATCCACCAGATTGGGAAGATGGCCAACATAGCGAAAACAATGACGGCTACAAGCGTGAGGATGTTCATCATTGTGGCTCTGCGCTTCTTGCTTGCTAATCTGCTATATGCTGCTACGCTCATTTTTCGTCGCCCCCTTCGTTATGAATCCACAGATTGGACGTCTTAAACAACACAACAGTAAAGCTGGCAAGAATCGCAAAGATAATGACGGTAGTCGCACATGCATAACCTAGCTTGTAATTGACAAAAGCCTGATCATACATCAAATAGGTTAAAAATCGCGAGGAGTTTCCTGGGCCGCCATTCGTTAGGGCAAGCGCTGGTGTAACGACTTGAAGATTAGCGATCAGACTCATCAGCAGGTTGTAAAAAATAATCGGTGTCATACACGGCAGCGTAATGTGACGGAAGCGCTGCCAGCCATTTGCGCCATCCATTTCAGCAGCTTCATGGTACACACCCGGCACATTCTGCAGCCCTGCCAAAAAGATAACGATCAAATTCCCGGCCAGCCATACCGAAATCAATGACAGAGAAGGAACAACATAGCTGGAATCAGCGATAAACAGAATTTTTTTCATTCCGAGCTCAGAGAGAATATAGTTGAAAAAGCCGAAATTCCCTTCATACAGCCAAGACCATCCTACATAGATCGCTACTGCTGGCAAGACATACGGTACATAGAACACCGCTCGAAAAAATCCGCGTGCCGGAATTTTACGGTTGAGCAGCATTGCAATGAACAGAGAGTAGAGCATGCTTCCAATTACCGATAAAACAGCGAAATAGACTGTAGCCACAATAGAATCTTTAATATAAGGATCGGAAGTAAATAGCTTGATGTAATTATCAAGGCCGACGAACTCGGGGCTCTTTAACCCGGTCCAGCTCGTCAGGCTGATCCCCAGTACCCCAACAAGCGGCAGATATGTCAGAAAGAATAACCCGATGAAAGCAGGAATCAAACATATATAAGCAACGCGTGCCTCGCTTGAATAAGCACGGGAACGGCGGCGCCTTTGCAGTGTATTATTGGTTTCCATATCTCGCTCCCCACCTCATGTATGAAGGATGACCGCTATGTATACTGTATGAGCGGCCATCCCTTCTATCTGTTAGTTGCTGCCTGCATGAACCTTCTTCAATGAATCAAGACCTTTGGAGATGGCTTCTTTCGCTGTTGTCTTTCCTGTCCACACATCTCCCAGAACCGAACCGAGCAGTGTATTAAAGTCTGTTGTATAGTTCGTATAGAACCATGAGGCTGGTCTGGCCGCAGAGGATTGTGCATAGTCGACTACGGCGGACTTGTACTCTTCATATGGAGGGAAGTTTGGATTTTCAACCCATTTACGAGTAAGCGCTTCATCTTTATACCACTTATCCAGCGTCGGCATCCAAATACCTGATGAGATGAGAGACCAATTGTTCTCTTCAGAGTTATACCATTTCAGCCATTCCATTGCCTCATCCGGGTGTTTGGTCTGGGAGAATACGACATTGGCGCCGCCTGTATTGAGCGTGACCTTCTCCTTCATGTAAGGCAATACAGCGACCCCATAGTTCAACCCTTCTTCCTTGGCTGTATTCAAGCTGGTGCCTACATTCCATTGACCATTCGTTGCCATCGCCACTGTGCCTGCAATGATGGTGCGCTGAATCCCATCATCCGTCTGTCCGACAGACAATGGAGCAACCTGATCCTTCAGATACAGATCAGCGACCTTTTGAATCGCTTCGATGCTGGCGTCTTCTCCAATCTTAACCTCTGTGCCATCCTCAGAATAGAAACCGCCGCCATTGCTTAGCGTCCAAGTCTCCAACTGCCACGGAAGATTCTCGACCGAGGCGCCATACTGAACGATGCTCTGTGCATCAAAGCCCTCCTCGCCAGGATGCTTGCCATTTTTGTCAATCGTCAGCTTCTTCGCTGTGGCTACGAATTGATCCCATGTCCATGCTTCATCGAGTACAGCCGGAGGATAGGCTACATTCGCTTTGTCGAACATATCCTTGTTGTAATAGAGCAGAAGAATTTCATTAGCAGCCGCATAGGCTACCGTCTTGCCCTGATATTTGTAAGCCAGGCTATCCAGCGGCTTGCTGTCGCTCCCTTCATACATAGCGCTTACATCATTCAGCATGCCTTCAGATGACCACTGGATAACGCCACTTTCCTGCAACATCCCTGTGTCCGGCAATTGCCCCCCGGTTGCAAGCGTATTCAACTTTGTCATGTAGTTTTCCCATGGAATCGCCATCACCTCTACTTCTATGCGATCCTGAGAAGCATTGAACTTATCGGCTACTGCCTGAGTCGCACTTCCCTCTGCCGCGCTCCCCCACATCGAGTACACAATTTTAACCTTTTCTTTTTTGGAATTTTCCGGTGTATTTACAGCATTCGTTCCCGTTGATGGCTCATTTCCCCCGCTGCTCCCACATCCAACCACACTCACTGCCAATGCAGCCGCGACAAGACCCATTCCAATTCTCTTTCCTGCTTTCATGCCCCCGTACTCCCTTCAATATTAGCTTCAAATTCATGTCTAACCATTTAACAGAGCGCTCCGCATGCTCACGATCTATGTTAAACGTTTAGAAATGATCTCGAGAATATTATGTCATGTGTATTCACGAAGCGAAACGGCATATTTAAACCTCTTTTTTTATTATTTCAACCTGTCGTAAGCAATTTGTAAAATTTTCTCTCCCTATCTCCCTCTCTACAGAATATGGAAGCAGTCAAAGTTAATCGTTTAGATGCAGATTATATATTTTACCTTTACAACGAATGCTCGATCCGCTACGATAGACATGGCGAAAGCCCACAATGATTGTTGCAGGGGGACAGGGCGGCCAACCTTGGAGTCTCCCTGTTGCTATTTCTCCGCCACGAAATGAAAACGCGACCATTACAGCGTAAAGTGAGGAATCATCATGTCTGATTTAATCATGCACTTTGTTACCCCGCCCATTCCTTATTTTATTGACAGTGGAAAACATACGTTTTTGCCGGGAGAACGGCATGTAAGCCGTGATTCGATTCGTGTATTCGATCTGATCATCGTCACCAAAGGAACATTGTTTATCGGAGAAAATGATAAAGAATGGGTCATCCCCAAGGATGAAGCCCTTATATTAAGACCTGATGCGTATCATTATGGCACGTTTCCTTGTGAAGAGGAGACCGAAATTACGTGGATACATTTTCAAACGTTCGGAGCATGGGAGGAAATGAAGAGCATTAACGAATGCTACGAAAAAGAGCCGGCCTTATTTGAAAAGCATAAAGAGCAGGCTTATCTTAATCATTGTGAAGCTAGCTCTATCTTTATTCCCAAGCAAGCCAAGCTGTCCAACAAATCGATTAATGATCTTGCTGAATTTTATTCCTTGGATAAGGATCCTCGTTCACTTCGCAATTGGAGGAAGCAGACAGCCTTCCAAACGTTCATGCAAAATATAAACCAGGAATCGGCAACGACAATCAACTCAACTGCCGTACAACTTGCAGAAAAAATAGAATTGTTTATTCGGCAAAACTATACTTCAAAGATAACGAATGCTATGCTCAAAGCCGAATTTAATTATCATCCCAACTATTTAGCCAAATGCATGTTAAAGGTGTACGGGATCACGCCAATTGATTATGTCCTGCAATATCGAATCGAGCAAGCCAAAAAAATGCTGATTCAAACGAACTGGTCAATTACTCGCATATCTGATGAATTAGGCTTTAGCAATCCCGCTTACTTCTCCTCTGTCTTCACCAATAAACAAGGAATTTCTCCCGCAAATTTTAGAAAAAAAGAGTTTCGCCAGCCTGGGCTGCACTAGGACGTGTATCCAACCTTAACCCAAAGAGCTTGGCGATACAAGCGGATTGTCCCTATTGTATCGCCAAGCCTTCTGTTTTCATTCGGTAGCATGCTTACTGTTCTAATTTGACTTCGATACGTTCGAACTGGCCATTGATCCACAAAACGCTTTTGACGAGTTCTCCCGTATGGGCAACGAAAGTACATCCTCTCTCCAGCATCATATATCTCGTTGGATAGGCAGCGTAGCTTGTAATCTTCCATCCTCTATCCAGCGGTTCGATCCATCCATTGACGCATCGCAGCTCGCCTTCGCCATCCGTATACAGATAGGTTGTCGAGCCAAATCCAAGCAAATAGGCCACGAGCTCTTCGCCCATATCCCAATCGTCACCTTCAATATTGGCAAATAGACTACTGAATAACGGATCGCTCGACTTCTTGAAGATCGATTGACCAAAGCGATTTCTGGAAAGCTCGGGCATATTCAGATTGGGAGCCGCAATGCTATACGTAGAAGCAGCCTCACCCGGATTTAACTGGCGAGTTGTCGACTTTACATTCCAATCATAGCAATTAAACACCGCCATCGTCGCCCGATAGCCAGCTTCCAGAAGTCGTGGATCGCCAAGCGCCTCGTAAGAGGATCGGGCAGCTCCCGCTACCAATCCTCCCCATAATGAATGCGTCATGAAGGATAACGCCTCCCACCAACGATCCGGCGCATTAGCACGATAATCATTACTAAATCCGATATTCGCAATAATTAATGGAGCATACAAATGGGCTTCATCCGTCAGCCCAGCCAGGCATAGCGCTTCACAAGTCGGCCCAAACCCGGCATTATCATAAAAGTGCTCCGTTACCGCGCCTTGATACCCTTGTGAATCCTGCTTTAAGCCTTTAATAAACTCCAGCCACAGTGTGTTCAGTTTGGCGTAGCCATCCATCTTCCCTGTTCTCTTCAGATCCTCAAGCAAGTCTGCTATATACAGAATAAATACACCGACAAGTCGGGATTCTTCTTTTTCGCGTTTACTGTGATGACAGGCTGAATCCAGCCTCATGCACATGACCTGCGCTGCCCACTCCAGATAGGTGTCTGAATCGGCATAAGATAATAGAGAGGTATCGAATTTGGACAGCAGATAGTAGACATGCCCAATATAATCAAAATCATAAATGCGATAAAAGGAACCGTATAACGGCCTCGGGCGCCCAAAATCTCCAGCTACAAACCAATGTTCCTTCAAGTCGAGGACGGCTGACATTTCAACCTTTTTGACCTGTTCGATGACCGGAGGAGATAACAGATTTTTCATTAGGATGAAGGAGAGCTTGCCCAGCGATTCTCCCTGATTCGATAAGGGCACAAAGGCATACGGTCGAGTGGCTTGTGCAGTATTAAAGCTATGTTCACATAGCCAAGCCGCTCGCTGCTCAAGTATGCTATGAATCGGCTCCAGCACATTGCCAACTAATACATCGCATTTTCCACTCTCAAGTCGTGCTACCAGCTTCAGCTCTCCAGCCGCTGGCCGTGACACAACAGCACGTAAACGTTTAGATTTTGTAGTGGCCACAACCTTGAATGCATCGGTAATGTCTGTCTCCTCCACGATCCCCGCTCTATCGCTTGCCCTTATCAGGGTAACTGAATGCAGGTTATCGTGCTCTGGCACACTTACCTCCGCATAGAACTCTCCTTCGGTCGTCGTCACAGGCGAATACGTCCAATGTGGATGCCCATACTTTAACGCCAGCAGATAAAACTCCTTTTGTTCTGTGAAGGGTGTGAACACAAATGACCATTGTCTGGTCTCAGAAGGCTCCAGGATTACCGCCGAGTAATCACCGCTATAGATCCAATCATGATCTGCAGACTGTGCCAGCGAGCTCCCATCCTCAATCAAGGACAACCGATGATAGAGCATACCGTCCAAGGATGGGGAGACCTGCTCCAAGAACCGATTGACATAGCTGCAATAGGTGCCAAAGGCAGCAACCCGCTCGCCAACACTGTATATGGCAAGATGTGGAGCCTCATTACTTCTACGCATCGCTGCAAATTTGGCATAATCTCCACCCAGATGCGGGAATACCGCACACGAGTGGTTCATGTTCCGCAAGACATCCGAATCTCGAAACATAATATAGGCAAGAGAAAACCAACTGTGAAAGCCATTTACCTTTATAGGATGATCCGCACAATTGGTACAACGAATATTCCACTTCCATTCATCATCTTGATCGAGCAAATATTCATATTGAACGTGAAACTTATCGTGTAAAAAGGTGATCGACACACCTTGCTCACCGATAGCCTCCATATGTGACTGCAAATCAAGGCTTTCAATTCGTTCATCATCAACAACAGCACTCCACTGTCCAAAACGCTTATCCTGATTCGTGTATCCGGCGTCCTGTACATATTGTGCATCAATAACCCAGTTCATCTGCTCTGGATCATTTCGGACTATTAAAGACTCCACCGTCCCTTGCGGGGACAGAGATACGTCAAAGGTACCATTACGAAGCAGCTTCAAGTTCTCACTCCTATTGTCATAGTCTAAACGTTTAAATTCCCGGCTTATAATGCCCCTCAGCTACATACCCAATCAAGGATATAACACCAGTTAAGCGTGTACCATTCATGCGAAAAAGAGACCGTTTTGTAAGTGAACACAGTCTCCTTCGCACACATCATGTATTCATATTCCACACTCTGCGATGTATTACCGATTAGCAAGATCGCCTACTCGCATCCGCTCTGAGCCTCAGGAATGGATTTTTAGGCGGATCACGTTCCATGAAGCCGCCGCTAAGCTTGCGGTCACGCTACGGGCTTCAACGCGCGCATTCCCGCCAGCATGCGGGGACACCGCTTGCAGATTGGCCGTGTTCACTGCCTTCAAATCCTCATGCTCCATTACCAGATGCTCGATAAGAGCAACTTCTCCGAAGCTGCGCACATCCATGAGCAACGATAATGAATCCGTTAAGTGACGATTGACTGCAAATATAGTGATTTCATTATGTTCTTCATTATGAACAGCGATTGCCTCCAGATACGGCACATCGGTAATTTCCTTTGTATCATATTTCGGCGAATGAACAAGCGGAATCAGTGCATTCCCTCTTCCATATAAGGAAGCATGCATAAACGGATAGTAGATCGTCTGAGCCCATGCCGCTCCACCTGTCTCCGTCATAATCGGCGCTATAACGTTGACAAGCTGTGCCATGCACGCCATGCCAACACGGTCTGAATGCTTCAGCAGGCTAATGATCATGCAACCGACAACAAGCGCATCCTCCATCGTATAAATATCCTCTAGCTGTGCAGGCGCAACCTGCCACGGCTCGATCTGCTTATCCGATTCCAACGTATGAAACCATACATTCCATTCGTCAAATGAAAGCTTCATCGTCTTTTTGCTGCGCTTCTTCGCTTTCACATAATCGCAAATTGCGGTAACACTATCAATAAACTGATCCATCTGCAAGGAACGTGCAAGGAAGGTCGCCGTGTCCTGCTCCGCATTGCCATAATATTGATGGAGCGACAAATAATCAACATGCTCATAGGTATGCTCCAGAACGGTTGCCTCCCATTGAGCAAATGTAGGCATCCCAAGATAGGAGCTGCCGCAAGCCACCAATTCAATATCCGGATCGACCCACCGCATCGCCTTCGCAGCTTCAGCAGCAGCTCGCCCGTATTCATCGGCTGTTTTTTGCCCGATTTGCCATGGTCCGTCCATTTCATTGCCCAAGCACCATGTTTTTATCCGATGAGGCTGCTCATAGCCATGCTGGATGCGTAGATCGCTCCAGTAGCTGCCACCCGGATGATTGGCATATTCAATCACCTGTCTGGCATCCTCGGCTCCTTGCGTGCCCAGATTGATCGCCCACATCACCTCTGCGCCAGCAGCTCTCGCCCATGTGGCAAATTCATTCATCCCGATCAGATTCGGCTCCACGGTGCGCCAAGCCAGATCCAGCCTGCGTGGACGCTCGCTTACAGGCCCTACTCCATCCTTCCAGTCATAGCCCGATACGAAATTACCCCCAGGGTATCGAATAATCGGCACATTCAGCTTCTGAATTAACTCCAGTACATCCTGACGAAATCCATTGGCATCCGCTGTCGGATGACCCGGTTCAAATATTCCGCCATACACCGCTCGCCCTAAATGCTCAATAAAAGAACCATACATGCGATCATCAATCTTGCTAATGATAAAATCCTTGTCAACGACCATTTTTGCCGTTAATGCCATGTTCTCTCTCTCCTTGTTATGAAAGATATGCTCTACACAGACAAGTTTTCAAGCATGCTTTTACCACACCGTCCTCTAAGGACGAGGCAGCAGGGAGGCAACCGAATCCCGTTCGATTAATGTACATGCAGGGCTACGATCACACTCCACTGTTTCTCCTTTTACAATGGAAGTCAGAATCTTCATCGCGCTATATCCCATCTGATGTAATGGCAGATCCATTGTCGTAATGCGCGGATTAACATAATCACTGAACTCGCGATTATCGAAGCCGATAATCGACATATCCTGAGGAATCGCAACGCCAGCTTCTAACAATGCCCTCATCGCACCTATAACCATGATATCGTTCATAATCAATATAGCGGTCGGTCGCTGTGGCAGATCCAGCAACTCCTTCGTCAACCGATAGGCTGACTCTAGCCCCCAGTCTCCCACCTTAATAAATTGTGGATCAAAAGGCAGTTGAAACTCGGTGACCGCACGATAGTAGCCATTGAATCTAAGCCTTGACGGCAAGGAATCCATTAACCCGCTAATAATAGAAATGCGCCGATGACCACGTTCGATTAAATATTTCATCGCATCATAAGAAGCTTGCTCATCATTATATTGAATGGAAATATCCGAATCTGTGTAGCAATACGTGTATACAATCGGTTTTCCTCTGGTATCTATAAGCCCGGTCACATCACGCGGATGGACACCAACGTATATAATCCCCTCCACCTGCTTGGACAGTAGATCCATCACCGCATTTGACGCATATTTCTTATAGGCATCCACATCTCCGAAGTTATGACCCACTCGCTTATGCAGCCGCAAGTTCGTCAATAGAATGTGCATATCATGCCGGTCAGCATACTCATTGATACCGTCAATAATTTCGGGCACATTAAAAACCGTTACGTCCTCAGCAATGACTCCGATGATGTTGGTGCGCTGAGATTTCAGACTTTTGGCTACGTCATTGGGTGTGTAATTCAACTCTTCGATTACCCTTAACACACGTTCTCTTGTCTTCGGGCTGACATTGCGCGTTCCATTCAATACATAGGAGACGGTTGCAGTTGAAACATTGGCTTTCTCAGCGATGTCCTTAATTCCGATCCTCGACACATTCAACACTTCCTAATATAAACGATTAGATTTCGAATTATGGGTAGCCTAATCCCTATTGATGTACACATGATCACTTCAGGAATCCAAGCCTGCTGATCATCTGAATCCAGTGCTGACAGGCAAGCTTGACTCTTACGTACTCATGAATCTTATCGTAGCTATACACAGTCTAGTCTAATATAATGAAGAGATCATCTAAACGTTTAGATATCTATTTTAATTTATATCACATGATTACAGTTATGTGCAAGCGCTTTTTTTGATTATTTTAACAATGCTAACGAATGTTCTCCATTACTATTCCCTATACATGCAGAAAGCCGCTAAGCAATGACAACAGACGTTGAACTGGATTCGCTAGATTGTCTAAAACAGTCCAACGATTACGTATGGAAAGGCTTTACCGGATAAACCACGACTTAAGCTCACAATTTTGAGTCGCACACTCTACTGCGACATGAGCAGAAGTTAAGTTCAAGAAGAGGAATATGAAACCCGAAAAAGGACTTGTATAAAATTGTCAATAATGGTAATCTAAATGACAGAGACTGGCCAGTCTACTATAGGAGTACTTAGGAGGATTACAGTAGTGGTTATTAACAAATTAAAGAAAAGCTATATCGCATTATTAAGTGCTTCTCTTATTTTGGGTTCACTGTTGATTTCTTCAAATGTTAATGCAACTGAATCCGTGAATACATCGACTGGAATAGTTGTAGCCGCGTCCTATACTCAAATAGACTCTGGCTATCTCTCTTTTCGTACATTGGCTCCCGGGGCAACAGAATCATTCAGTCTTAAGAATGACAGTGAGTTTGCCAGGGGATATCAAATAACAGTTTCCAGCTCAGGATCCAACCATTATATATCCAGCATAAGCTTTAATGGTCAGGGCAGAATACACCCTTTGTCGCAGCAACTCGGGCTCTTTGTCTATGACATTATATTGCAGCCGAAAGCGACTGCTTTCATCGATGTAACCAGCTTAACATATCCAACTACCCCCAATAATTACATGATTCATGTTTATTAAAATAAGTTGATTGTGGAGCCATACGCTTAATCCATAAATAACGGCGATCATTTCTCGGTTTATAACCAAGAAATGATCGCAATATTCTCACTCATATCCTTGGAATCCTTGAAATAAAAAACTTTAGTTCAGTTGCCAAGCATAAAGGTGCTTTATTTCTTGTGTTCCTCTACTTCAAATCAAGATTCGCCAACCTACAAGAAGAATAAACATCTCCATTCCCCATAAATCACCTTCCAATTTTCAATAATACGCCTTTACCATTTTATCTTCGTAGAGACGTTATAGTTAAAACTGAACATCAAACCGTCTATTTTAACTTTCCCATTCGTCTTCCTCCTGCAAGCCACTGAACGCAATATTCTCTTTCACATCGGTGCTGTGATCGTCCACCCACACCTGCAGTTCACGACGATTCATGATTTCCTGTAAACGTTCGATGCGTCCACGCAGAGCCTGACAAATCGCATGACAACGGGCCTCGTCAACAAACAGCGAGCCACGGAAAATAGTCCGCACCTCCTCTTCAATTCCGTCTAGTAGAGACAGATCTAGCCATTCGAAGGAGGTTACCAGTTTAATTTGTTCGTTGTGATCAGGCTTGAATGGTTTACACGTCAGCTTGCCATCTGCGCGAATCAGACCAAGCGGCTTGGAAAACCAGAGTGACGAGCCACTATCGTAAATCGGCGCTGCCCCCATCCACTCCAAGGTCTCTGCATTGCGGATCACTCCAAAATTATTCTGATGCCGATCTTCATTGGCAATCAGATAATCCACCACCATCATCTGGTCCAGCGCCTCCACAATGCCGGTAATGCCCAGCGCCTCACAGCAGTTCACGTAATGCTGATATACCGATACATGGTTCTGCTTTTGCCTAGTGTGCATCACATACCAAGCTGTAATGAGTTCTGTCTGTGGAGTTATGAAATTCTCGCACACGCTATAGGGGTAATCCTCCAGCTCCATCAGTGTATAGGGGACATGTCGAATCCCCAATCGCTCCATGATCTTGCTGGCAATGACCTCATTGTATGGCTCCTGCCTAGTCGCGCCGCTTCCGCCTTTCACCAGACAACGCTTACCATCTATAATCGCCCACTTCTTTTTCAACCAGCCATCAGAGGTATTGTCTGGCGAGATCAGACTCATCGCATCAGATGAACCCTGCCCAAACAATACATTCCCTACGTCCCCCGAGAAAGGGTTGTGAAAGAAGTTAATGGCGCTCCATTCCAAATGTGATGCAGATGGACGAATCCAATATTGATCGGACAAACTGAGTCCGTAGCTTTTATCTAACAGTTTTTGTGTTGTAGACAAATTCAATTCAAGCAGCGCTTCTTTTATTCCATCACGACTGGCCGGAATCGCTCGTCCCCTCCACCATTCATTGAGTGCCGCGCGGTCTATTGCTCCCTTCTCAACAGGTATGCCCACGGGCACATGCCCCGCTGCACAGACTTGTCCAATCGCTGAAATGGAGACTGTTGCTTCATCCAGCTCAATCTCAGCCACGGGTTCATCTTTGTGCATGAGTGTATAGGATTTGTTCCAGGATTCAGCCACTATCATTTCCTCCATTTCTTGATTTTCTTTTTTTATTAATTCTATTATATCAAGTCTGGCAGAGATTTCGTCATGTAGGGCTTTTAATTTTTTCCATTTGGAACACAACTCGAAAGCGACTTCAGTTCAAGCCATAAGTGGATTGTGGAGCCATGCGCTTAATCTATAAATAACGGGGCTTTTGGGACAGCCCCTTGTTCATTTGTAAACCGGGCTTCTTTTCCAAATATCTCATACGATAAACATAAATGAAATACTCGCCTCCCTATCCATATCCAACTTTAACTGAATATGTCCACCCGTATTGTTGGAAAGTAATTCACTTTCATTGCCATCCACAACCACAATAGCTTTCTCCCAAGGAATCCCGGCACTTAATTCTATAGTATTTCCGTTTATGCCAGAGCTCAACAAAACTTGTGCTGTACCCGATGATAAATCCCAGGACAACCGCCTCACCTCCACTTGCGTTCGTGCCATTAGTCCGCATATCGATCCCGATTGCCAATCTGGAGGCAAAGCCGGAAGGATTTCAATGACTCCCCTATTAGAGAACAGGAGCGCTTCATTTACAGCCCCGACAACTCCAAATGACGTATCTGTACAGTAACAATGATTTCTACGATTCGTATCGTGATCCGTCATTAAAGATGGGTAATAACCGAATTCCTTCATCATTGGCAGCAGCGAAGACAGCACGCCTTCGCCTTGTTTGAGTCGCGCGCTAACCAGTGCCTTATGCATCCAGCCATGCCCCGCTGTCGCGTCTTTTGTATTGTATTTGTCCCTGTTCATAAGCGCAATCTTCGCTGCCGATGCAAGCGATTGATTGCTTTGCGTTTCATAGGCAGGCCAGGCTGCGTAAAGATGACTCAGGTGGCGATGATTATTATTTTCCTTATATTCATTCATCGCCCATTCACGCAAAGCGCCGTCCTCGTCATATTTATATTCAGGAAGTAGATTCAGGAGAGTCCTCCACTTCATTACAGCGGCTTCATAGCCCTCGCGCTTGATGGCATTTTCCATCGATATGACCATCAACAGCCCATCCCGTGCGGCAGATATATCCATAGTAGCATTAGCTGTAATCGTGCTGTTATAGCCAATAGGATTATTTTCCGGTGAATAGGTCGGGATAATCATGTACTTCTCGCCTGGATTTAACGATACTTTGCCGCTTTGATAACAAGCATTGCCGTTCTTGTCTGTGAAGTATTCCGGCGTACATATCTGTTCCCAGAAGTTAGCTTGCTTCGTCAAGAGCGGAAGCAGGATATCTTTCTCTAATTCCAGATATCCCCTTCGCAATAGAATGGCAAATTCCTCATCAGATAGTCCACCGTCATGAACGCTGAGCAGCGGCTGCAATTCATGTATTCTCATCGAATCAACAATCGGTATTTGCATATTGCCATAGCATTGCCAGTATTCGTAGATAGGCAGCAGGCACCAGCTTGCTCCCGCATTCCAATATTGAAATGGATAATCGTTGTCGTATTCCACATGCATGCCGCGATCCCCGTCAGAGTTAACGGATACCTGGAGCGCATCATGCATGCCGTAAGCCATTCGAGCATTATAAGCAAAGTCCGGCGCATTTCGCAAGAAAAATGCAATATAACCGAGCTGTGCCTTCGTCAGATGCCCGGTATTCATAGCTGCAACCTGCAAATTCACATTGGCGTCAAGGGTGTAGATGCCGCGCCAGCTTGGATTCCACTCTCCCGTCCACATACCATACAAGCGAGGCGCACTTGAGCCTCCGCAGCAAATCATTGCATACCGACCCTGATTATAAACCTGTTCCATGAAGGCATGATTGACTCTTGTTGTCATCGCTTGCTGTTTATTAATAAGCGTCAGGTTATCCGCGTACTTATCCGCATCATCGCCGGCCAACGAAAACTGAACGTTATTGAATTCAGCAGCATGCTGCTCGACATGGGGGACGAGGGCAGCTTCATAATCAAAACAGGCTTGCGCATCGCTATATTTCCTCGCGACAGCGTTAGTATGCCGGAACAACTGCTCTACGAGAGCATATTCCAGTTGCCCGGCAAAATCCTCAATACTGCCCATTTCATATGTTCGGTTGGATTGTGTAATGAAATAAACGGCATCAGCATTAATAATTTGAATTGCCGGATTCTGCTCACTGCCAACGTTAATTGATTCATTCGTTTCGGCTAGCAGCACTCTTTTTTTTGTGCCGTTCACCACTATCACCTGCGTCAGCCCCGCGTATCCGGCGTTACGAAGCTCGCTGCCCGCATAAGACGGATAATGCGCTACTTGAGCGATGTATTCCGCTTTCTGATCTACCAGCTTCTTATATTGCAGTTCTGTAAGCTCAATGGAACCGTTGTGTGCCCTGCTCATGCACAATATATCGTCGATGGAAATCGTCATATTGATTTTAGAGCCAATGGAGGATTGTTCAATTTTCGTAATCGAAACATTGTCTGCTCTGGAAGTGAAGGAGGTTCTGACCCATTCGCCAAACTCATCCACGTAATGTACGCCCGTCTCTGCAGTCTCATAATTTGTCCATCGCTTATAACTGGTAACGCTGCCTCTGCTTGTCACATTTAATCGAAGCTGATGGCCGGGATGGTAGCAGTAGTAGAATGTTCGGACTCGTGTTGAGCCATTCTCGTCCGTTATCTTCCATTGATCATTCTGATTAAAGACATTCCATCTCGCATCGGCTAGCTGCTCCGTTAACTCATATGGAATGAATCTGGGGGCTTTGGAAGGATAATTAAACAACATATACTGAAAGATAAAGCTGTCGGAATAAGGGGACCCTGATGTAACATAACCATTTTCACCGTTACCGCTTACCATGCCGTCACGCCAAGCGTAACCCGGATTGGATATCGGCACCTCCGTATAACTGTTAGCATAGTTTCCTTTTTTGAACAAACGATCAGTAGAAGTTGTCATTGTTTTATTTCCCCGCTTCCCTAAGCTCTTGACTTTTCGTTATAATTATAACGACTCAGGCATCTAAGCGGCATCGTTTGAGGCGACCAAGGGCATCTTCGGGATGTCGCATTTTGGCAGAGGAGACTATTGAAATGAACCTTCCCCCTGTTCACATTGAAAATATGGATATTAAGCTTGCGCTTGGCGGCTTCATATTGAATGTACTATACGTGAAGTACGGCTATTTCCACAGCCCGATGCGCGAGCACAGTCACAGCCATGGCAGCTATGAGCTTCATTATATTCCTTGTGGTCAGGGCATACTGGTGGCTGACGGAGTGCGTTATCCACTCACCCCTGGCACTTTATTTATGACCGGACCAGGTGTCGTACATGAGCAAATTCCAGATCATAACGATCCTATGGCTGAATACTGTATCTTCTTCGAGGTGCTCCCTGGTGATTTCCAGTTAGCTGCAACTAATTACAACACCCTTAAAGATAACCACCTTCCAGAGCTGCTGGTGAGCACTCCGTTCTGGATCGGACTTGACAACGAAAATATGATGACTTTGTTCGAGATGCTTGCAGGCGAGTTGTCTTTGAAGCGCCTCGGCTTCCACCATATGGTTACGAATATACTGGAGATGATTGTTACCCGAATGATCAGGCAATATACGGGGGATTGTTCCTCTCCGCATGACATACCGACAAAAACGTTGGATGACAGCAGACTGCTAACAATAGAGAACAGCTTCTTATATGAGTATTCTTCTCTTACACTAAGACAGCTTGCGGACAAGCTAGGTCTGAGCACACGCCAAACAGAGAGGACTGTGCAGAAACAATACGGCGTTCCTTTCAGAGAAAAAAAGCAACAATCCCGAATGAGCGCCGCAGCCCATCTTCTTGCAACAACCGATATGACTATTAACGCTATTGCCGCACGTATCGGATTTTCAACACCGGAACAGTTCAGCCATGCGTTCAAGCAATATTACGGCATAACTGCAACCCACTACAGGTCTCAAAAAAAATAATTGTAATAAACACTGCCCCGTGGCGACTTCCTTTCGGCAGGGATAAATCAAAAAAGCCGACAACCATGTTAATGTGTCGACTCGCTAAACATATCGGCTTATTTAGTTAATCATACATACAAAAAAACTCTAAGGATTATTATCCCAAGAGTTTAATTTCGTTGTTAATACCGGTGAGAGGACTCGAACCTCCACGGGTCTCCCCATTCGATTTTGAGTCGAACGCGTCTGCCATTCCGCCACACCGGCACATTGAACATTATATTTAAAATATGGCGTGCCCTAAGAGATTCGAACTCCTGACCTTTTGATTCGTAGTCAAACGCTCTATCCAGCTGAGCTAAGGGCACATAACAATAACTTATGGAGGCGCCACCCAGACTCGAACTGGGGGTAAAGCTTTTGCAGAGCTCTGCCTTACCACTTGGCTATGGCGCCAGAAATATAATGGAGCGGAAGACGGGAATCGAACCCGCGACCCTCGCCTTGGCAAGGCGATGCTCTACCGCTGAGCCACTTCCGCATGATGGCTGGGAATCTAGGATTCGAACCTAGGAGTGACGGAGTCAAAGTCCGTTGCCTTACCGCTTGGCTAATTCCCAACAATATGTAATTTTCATTAATGGGGCGATCGATGGGACTTGAACCCACGAATGCCGGAGCCACAATCCGGTGCGTTAACCCCTTCGCCACGACCGCCATATTGCATATTGGCAGGGGCAGCAGGAATTGAACCCACACTAACGGTTTTGGAGACCGCTGTTCTACCTTTAAACTATGCCCCTAAGGTAACTGGTGGAGGATGATGGATTCGAACCACCGAACTCGTAAGAGAACAGATTTACAGTCTGCTGCGTTTGGCCACTTCGCTAATCCTCCATGTGGTGCCGCCGAGAGGACTTGAACCCCCAACCTACTGATTACAAGTCAGTTGCTCTACCAGTTGAGCTACA
>Ga0160502_100125_pt1 | contig 98749 bp, 92 predicted proteins | sample DIDnMG_14_FD_108237 | JGI IMG/M metagenome (GOLD analysis project Ga0160502, IMG submission 108237) | Enriched soil microbial communities from UW Madison campus, WI, USA - DID2933_E24_Xylan MG | ecosystem: Environmental > Terrestrial > Soil > Unclassified | place: USA: Madison, Wisconsin... | reverse complement strand
GTCTGCGGCATCACGCTGTCATCAGCCGCCACCACGAGGATGGCGATGTCGGTTGCCTGCGCACCACGCGCACGCATGGCGGTAAACGCTTCGTGGCCCGGTGTGTCGAGGAAGGTGATCTTGGCACCGTTCTTTTCGACCTGATAGGCGCCGATATGCTGCGTAATGCCACCCGCTTCGCCGGAAACCACATTGGCGTTGCGGATAGCGTCGAGAAGGCTGGTCTTACCGTGGTCGACGTGACCCATAATGGTCACGACCGGCGCACGATCAGTCAGATCCTCTGCCTTGTCGTCAGCCGGAATGTCATAGAGACCTTCTTCAACGTCGGCTTCCGAAACACGCTTGACCGTGTGGCCCAGTTCAGTGGCGATGAGTTCGGCCGTATCGGCGTCGAGCACATCGTTGATCGTGGCCATCTGGCCCTGCTGCATGAGCATCTTGATCACGGTCACAGAACGTTCGGCCATACGATTGGCCAGCTCGGCAACGGTGATCACTTCAGGGATAATCACCTCACGGCTCAGCTTAGGCGCATCCTGCTGGTTGCGGCCCATCTTCTTGTCGCGACGACGACGCATGGCGGCGAGGGACGGACCCTTGTCGCGATCGTTCTCGGTCGTAGCGCTGGAAACGGTCAAACGGCCACGCGATGCGCCGTCGTTCGCACCGCGACGGGTCGGACGCTCGGGCTGGGCACGGGAAGCGCGACGGGCGTTTTCCAGCTCGGCTTCGGTCGTCGGACGGACCTGAGGCGCACCCGTACGTGTGCGGCGGCCATCGGCCTCGCTGGGCGGCGCCGGGGGCATGTTGCCGATTGGTGCCATGCCTGCGCCCGCCGGGCGGCGGTCGCCAGCAGGACGACCTGCCGTACCCGCGGGACGAGCACCGGCAGAGCCAGCCGGACGTGTATTGGCCGGACGAGCACCAGCAGGACGCTCGCCGTCGGCGGGACGACCGGTGGGACGCTCATTGCTGGAACGCTGCGGACGGGCAGACTGGCCGGGACGACCGGCAACAGTACGAACGCTGGACGGGCCGGGATTGCGCTGGCTGGCGGGAACAAATTCCTCGCGCGGCTGCTCCGGCTCGGCCTGGGGCGCGGATGCCACTGCCGATTCTTCGGCGCGACGAGCCTCTTCGGCCTGGCGGCGCTCTTCTTCCTGACGTGCAGCATCCTCGCGCACCTGACGGCGGCGATTATCTTCCTCGATACGGCGGGCTTCTTCAGCCGCGAAGCGTTCGCGATCCTCGGCCTGACGGGCGCCAGCCAAAGCCAGTGCCTGGCGGCGCGCTTCTGCCTCAGCAGCGCTCAGGCCCAGTGGCGCACGGTTCTGCTGTTGCATCGGACGGCCCTGCGGACGACCGCCCTGAGCCGGACGGCCTCCACCACCGCCGCCACCCGCTGCCGGACCGGCATTGGGCTTGGGCACGATGCGGGTGCGCTTTTCCACGACCACCGCCGAGCGCGAAGGTCCGCGCGACATCCCGCCGGGGCGGTTGCCCAGGCCAGCGCCGCCCTTGAGGGTCAGCGTTTTCTTGGCGCCGGTGTCGTCGGTGCGCTTGTCGTCGTTATCAGCCATGCTTCCTATCGTCTTTCGTCCTGATCCGCGGACAAAAGCACACCTGACGCCGCATTGCGGTCGGTGTGTTCATCCATCGGTTGGGCGGTGTAGCGGGCCAGTCTTCTGGCCTTTTCTACCGCCGATTGGGCTGCCGCCCCTGTCATGAGGGCAGCATGTATCACATTTTCCAGTCCAAGTGCCAAATCCATTTCAGCACTTTGGAGTAATTCGAAATGCGGCACGTCCGGCCCGGTCAAACCGGCCTCCTGCCGCGCATAATTGAGGGCCCTTAATGTGCCCCGCATCTTGTTGCGCCCATCCTCTGCGCCATCGATGGCGGTAAAGAGGGCAATAGCAGCACCACTTTCGAGCGCCGATTTCACCTTCATGGCGCCTGACGTGAACTGCCCGGCCTTGCGCGCCATGGCGAGAGCCGAGAGTAGACGCTGCTTGAGACGCAGTTCCGTCAGCGCGGCCAGATCGTCAGCAACCTGAACGGGCCCTTTGAGAGAGCGCGCAAACGCCTTTTTCTTGACCGCTTCGGTTACAGCGTCACGGCTGAGCGTGATCCAGACACCGCGCCCTTCAGCACGCGCCTCAACATCGGGAGCCAGAACATCATCTGGTCCAACGACGAAACGCACCAATGCCTCGACCGGTTTCTCCGACCGGGTCAAGGCACAGGTTCTAGTCATGTCCGCGCGCCGGGCCAAGTCCGGGTGCTCCCAAAGGAAGGCGGTCCTTAGACCGCCTCCTCCTCGGCATAGCCGTCTTCGCCTTCATCGGCGGCGGGCAGATCGTCTTCGGAGATCCAGCCGGCCTTGATACGGGCCTGCATGATCATGTCCTCAGCTTCTTCGCGGCTTACAGGGAAGTCCTTGAAGGTGCCGTCAAAGCGCTTGGTTTCGCCATCCTTGCGTTCCGTCCAGCCGACCAGATCGTCGGCAGCGCAGCCGGCGAAGTCTTCAACGGACTTGATGTCTTCCTTGCCCAGAGCCACCAGCATGGCGGCATTGAGGCCTGCAATTTCATAAAGGTCATCCGAGACGCCAAGAGCAATGCGCTCTTCGTCATGCTTGCGGTCGATCTCGGCAAGATATTCGGCAGCGCGATTCTGGATTTCGCTGGCGGTTTCTTCGTCAAAGCCTTCGATGGAGGCGATTTCACCCGGCTCGATATAGGCCAGCTCTTCCACCGAAGAGAAACCTTCCGAAGCCAGAAGCTGAGCGACCATCTCGTCGACGTCCAGCGCATTCATGAACAGGGTCGAGCGTTCGGTGAATTCCTTCTGGCGACGTTCGCTTTCTTCCTGCTCGGTCAGAATGTCGATGTCCCAGCCGATAAGCTGGCTCGCAAGGCGCACGTTCTGACCGCGACGACCGATGGCGAGCGAAAGCTGTTCGTCGGGCACGACGGTTTCGATGCGCTCGGCCTGTTCGTCGAGAACAACCTTGGCGACATCGGCGGGCTGCAGTGCGGAAACCACGAGGTCGGCAATGCTATCCGTCCAGGGAATAATGTCGATCTTTTCGCCCTGCAATTCAGCGACCACAGCCTGAACGCGGGAGCCGCGCATACCAACGCAAGCGCCGACTGGATCGATGGACGAATCCGAGGAGGTTACGGCAATCTTGGCGCGCGAACCCGGATCGCGGGCAATCGAGCGGATGGTGATAACGCCATCGTAGATTTCCGGCACTTCCTGCATGAACAGCTTGGCCATGAATTGCGGATGGGTGCGCGACAGGAAAATCTGCGGGCCGCGCTGTTCGCGACGCACGTCATAGATGTAGGCGCGCACGCGGTCGCCATAGCGGAACATTTCGCGCGGGATCAGCTCATCGCGGCGGATAATGGCTTCACCGCGCCCCAGATCGACGATCACATTGCCGTATTCGACGCGCTTGACCGCACCATTGACGATCTCGCCAACGCGACCGGCATATTCTTCATACATCTTGTCGCGCTCAGCATCGCGCACCTTCTGCACGATAACCTGCTTGGCCGACTGGGCGGCGATGCGACCGAATTCCATCGGCGGCAGCGGCTCGGTCAGGAAATCGCCGATCTTGGCGGTCGGGTTCTTGACCTGGGCGAACTTGAGGTTGACCTGACGAGAAGGCTCTTCGACTTCTTCGACGATCTCGAGCAGGCGCCACATGCGGGTTTCGCCCGAACGTGGATTGATCTCGACCTTGATTTCGGTCTCGGCGCCATAACGGCCCTTGGCGGCCTTTTCCATGGCATCCTGCATCGCCTCGATCACGACCATGCGGTCGATGTTCTTTTCACGCGCTACAGCGTCAGCGATCTGCAAAAGCTCAAGGCGATTCGCACTAACGGCCATTATTTCGTCTCCTCGGAGGATTTATTCCATGCCGCCGTGTCCTCGGCCGTTCCGGCCTCGGGGTCGTCGGTTTGGTCATTGTCGGCGTCGGCATATTCGACCGTTTCGGTCTCGTCGTCGTCGATTGGGTGTAGCTCCTGCTCGGCGCGAGCCATATCCATGAGCTTGTCTGTCATTACCAATTTGGCATCGGCAATGGTTGCGAATGCCAGCTTGTGATTGGGATCGGTGCCGCCGGGGGCGTCGGGTAGAATAATAGTAACGCCGTCATCATCAACCGGCCCGATTTCACCCCGGAACCGCTTGCGACCATTAATCATGTCGAGAAGTTCGATCTTGGCCTCGTGACCGAGGAAACGCTCAAAATCGCGCTTCCTCACCAGCGGGCGGTCTATGCCGGGCGAAGACACTTCCAGGTGATATTCACGATCGATCGGATCTTCCACGTCAAGAACAGGGGAGAGGTCCTTAGAGAGCGCCTCGCAATCATTGATATTGAAGCGACCGTTCTCGTCCTCAGCCATGATCTGAAGGGTGCAGCCGTTTTCCGGCGTGATTTTGATGCGGACCAGGGAATAGCCGAGGTCGATGGCCACCGGCTCTACAATGCGAGCAACGCGGGCTTCGAGGCCAGTTTCCTTGATGTAGCGCTTTTCAGCGAGATCAAATGCCATGGGGTTCCGGATAACAAAAAGAGCGGGGGCCGCCGAGGGCACCCACTCTCGAATGAGAGCAACGATGTTGGTGAACATATAAACGCCCGCGCCGGGAAAGGCAAGTCCGCCCGCCAGTCACACACGACAGGCTGACCATGTTGTAGACCGCAGTCAGAGATTCCAGCCGACACATTGGTTTCGTCAAGGAAACCAAGTTTCACACTAAATCCTAGATTTCCCTCGGAAAACTCTCGGCAACGATCAGTTAATTACAAGGCCGATAAATCATTTGTTTGATCCTTGTAAGCGCAATCGCCCGAGCGCATCTCCCAATCGTTGAAAACAGAAAGGCTCAACAAAATGATTAAGAATAGCGTCGTTGCTCTTGTTACCGTCGCCGCCCTTGCCGGTGTCGCCATGCCAGCATTTGCTGCACCTGTACACGTCGTGTCGGAAGATAGCACCAGCACCTTTGATGCCGACTACGTCAAGTACCAGCTTCAGGCCAAGGGCGTGAATGCCGACTCGGTTGAGCAGTGGGGTTCTTATGTCCGCGCTTATGTCATCGGCGATGACGGTCGCGTGACCATGCAGTTCTTCAACGAAGACACCCTGGCACCCGCCAATATCTGACGTTTCTCAGAGCACGGCGTCGTCATCCCTGACGACGCCCGTAGCTCAAAACTGAACCGGATTGGCGTCCACCGCATCAAAACGCTCGCGCGCCGCAACGACGGCCTGCCGATTGCGTAGGGCAAACCGGTGCCATTCGTCAGCCAACCCGAGCAGTTCCTGACCCAGATCGGTCAGGTCATATTCCACACGCGGCGGAATGGTCGCATAGGCCCGGCGGGTGATGAAGCCATCGCGCTCCAGTTCACGCAGGGTCTGGCTGAGCGACTTCTGCGGCACCCCGCCCATATTGCGGCGCAATTCATTAAATCGCATCGTGCCCTCGCGCAGTTGCACGATAACGACCAGTGTCCACTTGCTCGGCCGCACCACAAGCAGATCGTGATGGGTTTCTGATGAAGGGCTGGTCATGACAAATCTCCGGCGACGCAAAGCATGGATATGGTGCTCCCCGCCTCTGCGTCCAGAGATAGATCAAATTGTGGCCCGGCCAGGTTGCCACAGAGCAACACTCAGCGCCTGGTAAAGCTAAAGTAAAAGCTGATCATGCGACCTTCGCGCCGCGCCTTTTGCTCATAACGCGTCGGCTGCCAACCCTGATAGGGCTGATGCCAGCTGCCCGGCTCACCCGGCTCAAAGGCAAATTCGGGCGTCCGTACGATATGGGCCAGCGTCCAGTCGGCGTAATCTTCGATATCGCTGGCGAAAAAGAAGGTGCCACCGGGCCGGATCACCCGCGCCAACTCCTTGAGCGTCACCGGCGAGACGAAACGCCGCTTGTGATGGCGCGTCTTGGGCCAGGGATCGGGATAGAGCAGATAGACGGCATCAATCGAGGCATCGGGTAGTGCCATCAGCAGCTTTAGCGCGTCATCGGTGAAGAGCCGCACATTTTGCAGACCCCACGCATCAATGGCCTGCACCATCTTGCCGATGCCGCCGGTGAAAACCTCGCAGCCGATAAAGCCGGTATCGGGCTCTTCCGTCGCCTTGCGGGCCAGATGCTCGCCCCCACCATAGCCGATCTCAATGACGAGACGTTTCGCATCGGGAAACAGGCTCTTGGGATCGAGAGGACCTTTGACCTGTACCTCGAAGCGCGGCAGCACTTCGGCGACCTGTGCCTTTTGCCCATCATGCAGCTTTTTGCCCGACCGGCGCCCAAAAAAGGCACGCGGTTCACCAGCAAGGGTTTTGGGAAGTTCGTGGTCCGACATGATTATCCGGTCAAAAGAAAAGGCCCCTCCTCCGCTTTTGCGGAAAAGAGGCCCTTGGTCAATGTGCTTGTCGATCAGGCGATGGCAGCTTTCAGCGCCTTGACCAGATCCGTCTTCTCCCAGGAGAACGAACCGTCGCGGCCAGCCTTGCGGCCAAAATGACCATAGGCGGAGGTCTTGGCGTAGATGGGCTTGTTGAGATCGAGATGGTTGCGAATGCCACGCGGCGTCAGGTCCATAACCTCGGCCAGAGCCGTTTCGAGCTTTGCCTCATCCACCTTGCCGGTGCCATGCAGATCGACATAGATCGAGAGCGGTTTTGCCACGCCGATAGCGTAGGAGAGCTGGATCGTTGCGCGATCGGCAAGACCGGCAGCCACGACGTTCTTGGCCAGGTATCGCGCGGCATAGGCCGCCGAACGGTCCACCTTGGTGGGGTCCTTGCCCGAGAATGCACCACCACCATGGGGCGCTGCACCGCCATAAGTATCAACGATGATCTTGCGGCCGGTCAGGCCTGCGTCGCCATCTGGGCCGCCGACCACAAACTTGCCGGTCGGATTGACGTGCCAGACCGTGTCATCGCCGATCCAGCCTTCCGGCAAAGCGGCACGAATGTAGGGCTCAACAATTTTACGAACATCGGCAGAGGTCAGCTTGTCGTCCAGATGCTGCGTGGACAGCACGATCTGGGTGACGCCAACGGGCTTGCCGTTTTCGTATTTCACCGTCACCTGGCTCTTGGCATCCGGGCCGAGCACGGCGGCGGGACCCGTGCCCGACTTGCGGGCTTCGGTGAGGGTTTCGAGAATTTTGTGCGCGTAATAGATCGCTGCAGGCAACAATTCGGGCGTTTCGCGGCTGGCATAGCCGAACATGATGCCCTGATCGCCAGCGCCAACATCCTTATTACCGGCTTCGTCAACGCCCTGAGCAATATCTGCCGACTGACCATGTAGCAGTACGTCGATCTTGGCTGTCTTCCAGTTGAACCCGGCCTGATCGTAGCCGATGGCCTTTATGGCCTTGCGCGCCGCAGACCTGAACTTGGACGGATTGACCAAGGGGGCACCGGAGGCGTCGAGCAAAACCTTGCCGTCCCTGTCCTTTTTCAGCAGCGTTTCGGGCACGCGCACTTCACCGGCAATGACGACGCGGTTTGTGGTGGCCAGAGTTTCACAGGCGATACGGACCTGAGCCGGGTCCATGCCAACCTTTTTGGCTTCCTTGAACACCAGATCGACGATTTCGTCAGAAATACGGTCACAGACTTTGTCGGGATGGCCCTCGGAAACGGATTCCGAGGTGAACAGATAAGACGAACGGGCCACGTTAAACCTCTTTGCGAGTGGCGAGGGCGCACGCGGTAGTGCGCGTGTGCAGAGGCATTCGGCACACTTTCACCTGCGCTTTTCGCAGTTTCGCGGGGGGAAGGCAAGGGCGATATAAAGAAAGCTTTATATTGCGCCTGTGATGCTTACGCGTTCCTTGACGCCTTTTCTTGGCCCCCGCTCTGTGCCAAGGAAGGTCCAACAGAAACCCTGGACTTTTCTCATGGCCATTCGAGTGCATAAGGGCGACCTGCCCAATCTTTCCAACTATAGCCGCTCGGTTGCCATCGACACCGAGACCATGGGGCTCAATCCCCATCGTGATCGTCTTTGCGTCGTGCAGCTTTCGCCCGGCGACGGCAGCGCTGATGTGGTGCAGATCCCGCAAGACGCGACCGAAGCGCCGAATCTAGTCAAGCTGCTGTCAGACTCCGGCGTCACCAAGATTTTCCATTACGCGCGTTTCGACGTGGCCGTGTTGCAGCACCGCTTCGGCGTCGTGACTGGCCCGGTCTATTGCACCAAGATCGCTTCGCGTCTGGTGCGCACCTATACCGACCGCCATGGTCTGAAAGAACTGGTGCGCGAACTGCTCAATGTCGATCTCAGCAAACAGCAGCAGAGTTCGGATTGGGGCGGGGAAAAGCTCTCCGACGCCCAGCTTGAATATGCGGCCTCGGACGTTCTGTATCTGCACGATCTCAAACGCCATCTCGACCGCATGCTGGAGCGCGAAGGCCGCACGGAACTGGCGCAATCGTGCTTCGACTTTCTCAAGACGCGCTGCGCGCTCGACCTTATGGGCTGGGAAGAGACCGACATCTTCGCTCATAGCTAGGGCCGATGATCGCCATGGCGGATGCCGGGATCGACGCGAGACTTTATCGCAGGCTAAGCCGCCGGAACCGGCTGGTGTCGATCCTGCGTCTCGGCGTCCCCGCCATGGGCATTCTCGTATTGCTCGGGCTGATCGTACAGATTTACCTCGCCAGCTTCACCGGGCGGTTCAGCGTCGGGCGGATTGAAGTGACGCCGGAGGCGATCAGTGTGGATGCGCCGGAATATACCGGCATCCTCGAGGACGGTTCGGCCTATCGGGTCTGGTCCGAAAGGGCGCGCGCTGCAACGGAGCGCACTGACCTGATCGATCTGACCGATGCCCATCTGGTGATTGATCGCACAGACGGGGTCCAAATGCAGGTCGATGCCGATGCCGCGCAATTGGACACTTCACGCCAGCTCACCATCGTGCCCGGCTCTGCCGACATTGCCGACACGACAGGCACAACAGGCACGCTGACCGATTCAGTCTTCGATTGGGACGCACAAAAACTGACCACATCCGGTGCCGTCAGCATCGATTATGCCGATGGCTCAAATGTACGATCCCAAGGTCTTGAATATGACGCAGCGACCAAAGTCTGGACTTTTTCGCGTGCCGTCGTCACCCTGCCTTCGACGCCCGGCGAAGATTCCGAAGCCGGTTCGGGGGAGTAAATTCATGCGCCGTGCCCGACCAATTATCCTCGCCGCTGCGCTGCTGACATTTTCGCCACTGGCCATGGCACAAAGCCGTGTGGAGATCACCTCGGACCTCTTCGTAATGAATGAGGAGATCCGTCAGGCCGAGTTCACCGGCAATGTCGTGGTTATCCACCCAACTGTAACGGTCTGGGCCCCAAAGGTGGTCGCCACCTATGGCGAAGGCGGCACCAGCGACATTCGCACCTTTGAGGCTTCAGGCGGTAATGTGCGGCTCAAGACCAAGGATCAGGACGCTACGGGCGACCGCGCCGTGTTCACGCCAGCAGATCAATTGCTGCGGCTGACCGGCAATGTGAAGGTCAACAATGCCAGCGGCACGGTCGACGCCAGCGAATTGGTGGTCAATCTTGAAACCAATGTGTCCACCTTCACCAGCACGGGTGGTGGCCGCGTGACCGGGATTTTCACCTCACAATGAGTGTCGAGACCAAAAGCCCACGCATCGACCAGAAGGGCTGGCTGGTCGCGCATGGTCTCGCCAAAAGTTTTGGCAAACGCGCCGTGGTCCGCGATGTTTCGCTTGCTGTACGGCGCGGCGAAGCCGTGGGGCTGCTTGGCCCCAATGGCGCGGGTAAAACCACAGTTTTCACCATGATCATGGGGCTGGTCAAACCCGATGCGGGCAAAATCCTGCTCGATGGGCAGGCCATCACCAAATTGCCGCTGTTTCAGCGCGGCCAATTGGGCATCGGCTACCTGCCGCAGGAGCCGTCGATTTTTCGTGGTCTGACCGTCACAGGCAATATCATGGCGGTTCTGGAAAACAGTGTCAGCGGGCGCGCCGAGCGCAAGGCGCGGTTGCAATCGCTGCTCGAAGAGTTTTCCATTACTCATCTCGCCAAGGCCAATGCACTGGCGCTATCGGGTGGCGAGCGCCGCCGCGTCGAAATTGCCCGGGCGCTGGCGGCCAATCCAAGCTTTATGCTCCTCGACGAACCCTTTGCCGGTGTCGACCCAATCGCCGTTGCCGAAGTCAAAGGACTTGTCCGGCAATTGACCCAACGGGGCATCGGCGTGCTCATCACCGACCACGCGGTGCGTGAAACTCTGGGGCTGGTGGACCGTGCCTATCTCATTCATGGCGGCACAGTGATGATCCAGGGCAAGCCCGAAACTATCTCTGCCGACCCGGAGGCGCGGCGGGTCTATCTGGGCGAAAGTTTTTCCATCTAAACTGGACGGATTGAACTGGCACGAAACTTGCCGTGCCATGCAAACTGAGTCATGGTGCGCGCGGGAAGCAGCCGGAAACGGCTGGAATTTGCAGCATAGAGACGAGACGCATGGCGCTTTCGCCAAGGCTGGAATTTCGCCAGTCGCAAAGCCTGACATTGACGCCGCAGCTGATGCAGTCGATCCGGCTGCTGCAGTTGAGTCATCTCGAACTGAACACCTTTGTCGACGAAGAATTGCTCCGCAATCCTATCCTCGAGCGCGAAGAGGGCGGCAGCGATGATGCCGAACCCGCCGAGATTGTCGAACGCCAGACCGAAATGAGCGCATACGAGGATACGTTTACCTCGGGCGAGCGCACCAAGGACGCGGGCGAAATCGCCGAGGGCTATGACACGGCGGTCGAAAACGTCTTCCCCGACGCCATTCCGCAGGATATCGGGCAGACCTCCGGCCCGGATCGCAATGGCTCGTTCGAGGGTGGTGAGGCCCCCGATCTCGACCAATATGTCGCCAGCCGTCCACGCTTGTCCGATCATCTGGAAGCGCAGTCAGACCTGCTGTTGCGCACTGCTGCCGACCGGCTGATCGCACGGCACCTGATCGACGGGCTCAACGAGGCTGGCTATCTCGGTATCGAGCTTGCCTCGGTGGCCGAATTGCTCGGGGCCGAGATCGAAGATGTCGAAGCGGTGCTGTCCGTGCTGCAAACCTGCGATCCGCTCGGCATTTTTGCCCGCACGGTCGCCGAATGCCTCTCCATCCAGTTGCGGGAACGCGACCGGCTCGATCCGATGATGCAGAAGCTGATCGACAATCTCGATCTCTTGACCGAGCACAATGTCCCGGCTTTGCTCAAGGCCGTAGGCTGTGATCGGGAAGATCTTGGCGACATGCTGACCGAGCTTCGCCTGCTCGATCCAAAGCCGGGCCTGGCTTTCGATTCCGGGCCGGTCGAAGCCGTGGTGCCCGATGTCTTTGTGCGGCCCGGCCCGGATGGCTCATGGCAGATCGAGCTCAATTCCGATATTTTGCCGCGCGTTCTGGTCAACCGCACCTATTACGCCACGGTCACCAAAAAGGCCCGCGACAGCGCCGAAAAGGCGTTTCTGTCCGATTGTCTCGCCAATGCGAACTGGCTGACCAAAAGTCTCGATCAGCGCGCTCAGACCATCACCAAGGTCGCTGCCGAAATCGTGCGTCAGCAGGATGGCTTTTTGACCCACGGCGTCTCCCATCTACGGCCCATGACGCTTAAAATGGTGGCCGAAGCCATCGACATGCATGAATCGACTGTGTCCCGCGTCACTGCCAACAAATATATGGCAACGCCGCGCGGCCTGTTCGAAATGAAATATTTCTTCACCACCGCCATCGCCTCAGCCGATGGGGGTGGGGATCATTCGGCCGAGGCCGTGCGTCACCGCATCAAGCAATTGATCGACGCCGAACCGGCCACGGAGATTCTGTCCGACGACACGATTGCCGAAATGCTGCGCAAGGAGCAGGGCATCGATGTTGCCCGCCGCACCGTCGCCAAATATCGCGAGGGCATGAATATCCCGTCTTCCGTCATCCGGCGGCGACAGAAGAAAGAATTGGCACGGATCGCGTGAGCTTGATCGCAAAAAGGCGATCTTTACCCTTGCATCTGGTGTCCAAAAGTCTATTTTAGAAGCATTCTAATCATAAAGACGCCGCGAGAACCCATGTTCATCCAGACCGAAGCCACGCCCAATCCGGCCACGCTGAAATTCCTACCGGGACGCGACGTTCTTGAGGGCGAGCCGCGCGATTTCCGCTCTGTCGAGGCTGCAGCGATTTCTCCGCTCGCCACCGGGCTTTTCGCCATTTCCGGCGTGACCGGCGTGTTCCTCGGCTCCGATTTCATCTCGGTGACCAAGGACGAGACCAATTGGGCCCATATCAAGCCAGCTATTCTTGGCGTGATCATGGACCACTTCCTCTCCGGCAAGCCCGTGATCGTTGAAGGCGACGCCTCAACGCCCGATTTCGACGAGATCGAGGAATTTTACGAAGAAGGCGACAAGGAAATGGTCGAAGTCATCAAGGAGCTTCTGGCCACACGCGTCCGTCCCGCCGTCGCGATGGATGGTGGCGACATCATCTTCAAGGGCTTCAAGGAAGGCACCGTCTTCCTCCACATGCAGGGCGCCTGCTCCGGATGCCCGTCCTCCACCGCCACGCTCAAGAGCGGCATCGAAAACCTCCTCCGCCACTTCGTGCCGGGCGTCGAATCCGTGCAGCAGGTTTGAGACCGACCCGAAGCTAAGCCATTACAGTTACGCAGCAAGCCAGGGGCCCGATGAGCGATCATCGGGCCTTTGTCTTTACGTGCGCGTATCTCCCCCCGCCATTGCCTCCCAGCCCCAAACCCTTTACGCCGAAGCTCAGCAAGCCCCCGTTGTAAAGCGCTCATGACCATCACCATCACAATCGAAAGCCTCGGCCACAAGGGCGAGGGCGTCACCCTTATCGACGGCAAAAAAGTCTTCGTGCCCTTCACCCTGCCCGGCGAAGAGGTGGTCGTGAGCGTCGAGGGTGAGCGTGGAGCGCTCAAGGACGTCATCAAACCTGCCCCTAATCGCATTGATCCCTTCTGCCCACATTTTGGGGTCTGTGGCGGTTGCCAGCTTCAGCATCTTGATCCCACAAGCTATGAAGCGTTCAAGACAGAGCTGGTTGAAACGCCACTTCGGCAAGCCGGTTTGGATGCAAAAGTCACCCGCTTCATCCGCGCCCACGGCTCGGGCCGCCGCCGAGCCACTCTGCATGCCCGCAAGGACGCAGCTGGCTATATGCGTATAAAAAGCCACGACCTGCTCGATCTTGATGCTTGCCCGATCCTCGTTCCCGGCCTTGCCCGCGCGCCCGACATTGCCCGTGCGCTGGGCGCAGCTATCGGGGAATGCGATCTGGCCTTTACCGCCACCAATAGCGGCGTGGATGTCGGTATCCGCAAGGCAGGCAAGCATGTGCGGGCCGAGAAACTGGTGCCGCTGGCCAATGAACTGCGTCTGGCCAGGCTCGCCATGGACAAGGAAATGATCCTGCTGCGCCAGCAGCCGAGCATTTCCATGGGCCGGGCAGAGGTCGAACTGCCCATCGGCTCCTTCCTGCAGGCCACGGCGGAAGCAGAGCAGGTACTGGCAGATTATGTTGTGAGCGCAGTCGGCAAAGCAAAATCGGTTGCCGATCTTTTCTGCGGCATCGGCCCGTTCGCCCTGCGATTGGCCGAAACAGCGCCGGTCTATGCCGCCGATAGCGACAAGGCGGGTACGGTGGCGTTGGACAAGGCTGCCCGCCACGCCAAAGGGCTCAAGACCATTACCGCCAAGGCGCGCGACCTGTTCCGCGACCCGCTTACCCGGTTTGAACTCAATTTCGATTGCGTGGTGCTCGATCCGCCTCGCGCCGGGGCCGAAGCGCAGGTCAAGGAGATCGCCCTCTCCAAGGTCAAGCGGGTGGTCATGGTCTCCTGCGATCCGAAAACCTTTGCACGAGACGCTGAACGGCTTGTTCAGGCGGGGTTCACTTTGACCGATCTAGTAGCAGTGGATCAATTCGCCTGGTCCACCCATATTGAAGTGGCTGCGACCTTCCAAAGGTGACATCTGGCAACCCAAATGCGCATAGGCGCGTTCTCATGCCAGGGCTTATTTATGTCACCCACATCCGCGCGCGACAAAGATCGAGCGCGACGACGCATGGAGTAAACCATTGATGTTCGCAAAATCTCTTGTTGCAGCCGCCGCAATCGCCTTGTCTCTGGCGGTCCCAACCCTGGCTCAGGATGCGGCCAGCCCGGATGGAACTTGGGTCGACCGTTGGGGCACCAGCTTCACCTTCCAGCTCTGCGGTGATGGCACGCAGCTTTGCGGCACGCTGAACGATATTCAGGGCGACAGCCGCACCGAAGCCAACCTCAAATTCGTCAATCAGGAAGTGGTGCGCGGCAATCAGACCGGCCCCAACAAATGGGAAGGCGAAATTGCCCTTGATGGCGGCGGTGCCAAGGCCATCGTCGAATTGACCGGTCCTGATACGCTCAAGATCACCGGCTGCCGCGCCGCGATCCTCTGCTCCAGCATCGATTACCAGCGTCAATAATCTGCTTTCTAGATGCAAAAGCCCCGGACATCGCGTCCGGGGCTTTTGTCTGCGTAACGATGCTGAGCTCGGGAGGGAAGGTCAGCACACACTCGCCACGCGATCCTTGATAATGGCGAGCACTTCGTCGCCGGGCCGCTTCCACCAATTGTCCTGGCTGAAGATTTCGACCTCCTGCGGACCGAAAAAGCCTGCATCCTCGATCATTTTGCGGATGACTGGCAGATCGATGACGCCATCGCCCATCATGCCGCGATCAAGCAGCATGTCCTTGGTCGGCACCAACCAGTCGCAGATATGATGCGCGAAAATCCGCTTCATCCGCCCGGCGCGCGCAATGGCGCGGGCCAGATTGGGGTCCCACCAGACATGATAGACATCGATAGCGACGCCCACGGTTTCACCGAGGTCCTCGCAGATGTCGAGCGCCTGATCGATGGTGTTCACACAGGCGCGGTCGGCAGCATACATGGGATGCAGCGGCTCGATGGCGATTTTGACACCCGATGCATTGGCATGGGGCAACATGGCGGCAATGCCGTCGCTGACCATCTGGCGCGCGCCAACAATGTCTTTCGAGCCGCCCGGCAAACCGCCCACCACCAGCACAAGGCAATCGGCATTGAGGGCGGCAGCTTCGTCGATAGCGCGCAGATTATCGTCGATATTGGCCTGCCGGCCTTCCGCCGTCGCGGCGGGAAACATGCCGCCTCGGCAAACGCCGGTAACCTGCAACTTGTTCTCGCGAACGATGCGCGCCGCCTCATCGAGCCCAATGGCGGCTATCTGATCGCGCCAGGGCGAAATTGCGGTGATCCCGGCGCGCAGGCAGCCATCTACCGCCTCAGCAAACCCCCATTGCTGGCGGGTGGTGGCGAGATTGAGTGAAATGCCTCGCTCGGTCATGACGCCACCCCATGCACGGCCAATACCTGTTTCATGCGCGCGGTCGCCAGTTCCGGATCGGCCAGCACCCTTGCCTTGTCGGCGAGGCGGAAGAGCTCTGCCAGATGCTGAACCGAGCGGGTCGATTGCTGCCCGCCGATCATGGTGAAATGGTCCTGCAGGCCATTGAGATAGGCGAGGAACACGACGCCGGTTTTGTAGAACCGTGTCGGAGCCGCAAAGATATGGCGAGAGAGCGGCACAGTGGGTTCGAGGATGTCGAAAAACTGCTTTGTGTCGCCACGGCCCAAAGCCGCGAGACCAGCCGAGGCAGCAGGCGCGATGGCGTCGAAAATGCCGAGCAGCGCGTGCGAATAGCCCTGATCATCCCCGGCGATCAGTTCTGCATAGTTGAAATCATCGCCCGTATACATTTTCACCGATGCCGGCAGGCGGCGGCGCATATTGATTTCCTTCTCGGCGGAGAGAAGCGAAATCTTGATGCCATCAACCTTATCGGCATTGGCGGCGATGACATCGAGGCAGGTATCCATGGCCGCATCATGATCGATGTTACCCCAATAGCCCTGCAGAGCCGGATCGAACATTTCGCCCAGCCAATGCATGATCACCGGTTGCTTCACCTGACTGAGCACATGGCCATAGACGCGGGCATAATCGTCCGGCGATTTCGCCGCCGCCGCCAGCGCCCGGCTCGCCATCAGGATGACGCGCCCGCCTTGAGCTTCGACAAAGCCGACCTGCTCGTCATAGGCTTTCAAAATATCGTCGATGGTCACATCGGGCCCCGGCGCAAGATGATCGGTGCCCGCGCCATAAGCGATCAGGCTATCGTCGCGGGTGCGCGCTTCGGCCTGCGACCGCCGGATCAACTCCTGCGCCTCGGCCCATCCAAGCCCCATACCGCGCTGCGCCGTATCCATGGCCTCGGCCACGCCCAGCCCCAGATCCCACATGCGATGGCGGAATTTTTGCGTGGTTTCCCAATCGATTGCCGGGGTCAGCCAGGGATCATTACTGGCCAGCGGATCGGCCACGACATGCGCTGCAGAATAGGCAATGCGCGGAAAGTCGGTCGCCTTGAACTTAACGAAGGGGATAGGGTCGCCGGTCAGCGTGTAAGCGCTGATGGAGCGGTCGGGATTGGGTAGGTTGATGGTGGTCATGCTCGACATCCTCAAATGTCTCAACAAACTCGGTGTCACCCCGGCGCAGGCCGGGGTCCATATCCGTATCTCGCCTCGCCATCCGGCTTGGGGATCGTCTCAGGCATGGATTCCGGCATCCGCCGGAATGACATCGTGGGTGGGAGGCGCTTGGATCAGAATTCCAGCTTGGGCACGTCCAGCCAGCGGCGTTCTTCCCAGCTCTTGAGACCAAGCTCTGCAAGCTGCACGCCCTTGGCACCGGCTTCGAGGCCATATTCCCATGGCGCGTCTTCGGCGACGTGGCGCAGGAACATTTCCCACTGTGCCTTGAAGCCATTATCGGCAGGCCAATTATCCGGCACTTCTTCCCAATCGTTGAAGAAATTCATGGTCTGCGGCTGGTCGGGATTCCACACCGGCTTGGGCGTGTTGACGCGATGCTGGGTCCAGCACTTATGCAGGCCCGCGACGGCCGAACCATGGGTGCCATCGACATGGAAGGTCACCAGATCATCGCGGCGAACGCGGGTGGTCCAGGAGGAATTGATCTGCGCGATCACGCCGCCTTCCAGCTCGAAAGTGGCGTAAGCCGCATCATCGGTATCGCAATCGAAGGTGTTGCCCTTTTCATCGACACGCTGCGGGATATGCGTCGCGCCGAGGCAGGAAACGGCCTGCACTTCGCCGAATAGATTGTCCATCACATAGCGCCAGTGGCACAGCATATCGAGGATGATGCCGCCGCCATCGTTCTTGCGATAGTTCCAGCTCGGGCGCTGCGCCTTCTGCCAATCGCCTTCAAAGACCCAATAGCCGAACTCGCCACGCACCGACAAAATCTTGCCGAAAAAGCCGCTATCGCGCAGCATCTTGATCTTCATCAGGCCCGGCAGAAACAGCTTATCCTGCACCACGCCATGCTTGAGGCCCGAGGCCCGGGCGGTCTTGGCGAGATTGACCGCGACGTCGAGATCGTCGGATGTCGGCTTTTCGCAATAGACGTGCTTGCCCGCAGCAAGGGCGCGTTCGAGCAGACCAGCCCTCATCAGCGTCGTGCCGGCATCGAAGAAGATCGTGTCATCGGGATTGGCGAGCGCCGCATCGAGATCGGTGCCCCAGCGCGCGATATTGTGCTTCTTGGCGAGGGCTTCGATCTTGTCCTTGTCACGACCGACAATGATTGGATCGACAACCAGCCGATCACCATTTTTGAGCGCAATGCCGCCCTGATCACGGATGGCGAGGATCGAGCGGACGAGGTGCTGGTTGTAGCCCATGCGGCCAGTGACACCATGCATAATGATGCCGATACGTTGTTCTGCCATTCAATCCTCCCGGGATTCAAGCCTGTGTAACCGATTGGTTACTTGCCTATATGAAGCGCGGGGGCGGCGTCAAGCGGCACGCGTTCAACCTTGGTCGGAGGTCAGAGGCCAAGCACCATCTTGAGCCCCATAAGCCCGAGGAAAATCAAAATCATCAGATCGAAGGCCCGGCGGCTGAGCCTGCCTGCAAGCGCCTGACCGACCGGCATGAACACCAAAATCGGGATCATGGCGAAGAGCGCTTCGAGCATCCATTGAGGTTGCATGATGCCGCTGACCACCAAAGCCGGAAATTGCACAAGCCCCAGCGTCAGGAACATGGCCGATACGGCATAGACGTGAGCGGAGCGTTCCAGCCCCATAGCGTGGATAAAGCTCACTCCAACCGGCGCAGAAATGCCCGTCGCGCCCTGCAGAACACCACTGCCAAACCCGGCAAAAGGCCCGGCACGCACGGCCATTTTTGGTCCGACAGACATGTGCGGACGACTGAGCTTGAGCCCGAAATAGGCCAGCAGCAGCGCGCCCAGTGAAAAGATCAACGCCCGCTCCGGCAACGTGCCGAGCAGCCAGGTTCCCAACACAACCCCAAAACCTCCCGCGAGAAGAAACCATGGCAGAAAGCGCATGTGGACATCCCGGCGCGCGCCCCGGAACTGCCAAATCTGCATGGAATTGGTCAGAATCTGGGTGATGGCCATAATGCCCACGGCATGCTGCAGACCAAAGAAAGTGGCAAGCACAGGCAGCGCGATCAGCGGCAGGCCCATACCGGTTGCACCTTTCACGATGGCACCCGAGGCAAGAGCCAGCGCCATGATCATCAATCGTCCAAGCTCGAATTCCATACGCGCCTCCACTCGAACGAGCTGGTGCAGTTGGTGCTGCACCCATAAATGTTAGTCAGAAAGCGCACAAAGTGACAATGACTTAGGGCCACGGAAGACAATCACATTGTTATCCGTATGGTTACTTGTGCTTGACAGTTTGAAACTTCACTCGCAAGCTCCCTACCGAGAGCCATAAAAACACGGCCTCAACACATGGGAGGACTACGACGATGAAGCAGTCTCTGCGGCTCGTCCTTGCGTCGGGCACGGCCCTTTTGACGCTTGGCACAGCCATGTCTTTCGCCACCCCGACATTTGCTCAGGAATGGAAGCCCGACCGGCCCATCAATCTGATCGTGCCATGGGGCGCTGGCGGCTCGACCGATCAGGTCACCCGCGTCACCGCACCCATTCTCGCCGAAGCGCTCGGCGTGGAGGTTGTTGTGGTCAACCAGCCCGGGGCATCCGGCGCCATAGGCACTCAGGAAGTTCTGAACGCGGCCAGGGACGGCTACACCTGGACCGCCAATGCGATCGCCAACAATGCCACCTATTCGATCACCGGGCTGGTACCCGACACTAATATCGACGACTGGCATATCTATCTATCCGTCGCCAATGTGCCGGTGGTCTCGGTTCCAGCCAATAGCGAGTTCACCGATTTTGGGCAGCTGCTCGAAGCCTTCAAGACACGCGGCAATCAGGTTACCGTGGCCACTGCCGGGATCACCTCATCGGGCGGCGGTGCCATCGCGGCCCTGTCCGGCGCAGCCGATGGCTTTGACTATAACATGATCACCTATGACGGTGGCGGCCCTGCAGCCATTGCCACCGCATCGGGCGAAGCCATGGTCACCACGCAGCTCGCGGTGGAACAGACCGAGTTGATCCGCGGCGGGCGCCTCAAGGCTCTCGCCGTGCTTTCCGACAAACCTCTGGTCGTGGATGGTGCCGATCCAATTCCGCCGATCACAGATTGGCTGCCCGACATGGAACTGGCCCCCGATTATTTCGGCATTTTCGTGCCAGTCGGCGTGCCGGACGAAGTCGTGGCCACGCTCGACAAGATTTGGGGCGAGCAGGTCGCCAATTCCGAGGCGCTCAAAACCTACGCCGAAACCTTCGGCGCGGTCTTTGCACCCTCCTATGGCGCGGAAGCACGAGCTCTGGCCATGCCGGTGGTGATCCTTGAAGCCTGCGATGCCGCCGAGCGCGGTGAAGCGGTTGTCGATCCTTCCACCATCGGCATCGACTGCGAAACCCGCACCGAAGTGGGGCAGTAAAGGGCGCGAGGGGAGCGGCTTTAGGTTCCTGCTCTCTATCGCCACAAACGCTGCGCGGCCCTCGGGCTTGACCCGAGGGCCGGCAAGAGATCCTCGTTTCAGGCGCTTGCGTGCGTGGCAAAGGGCCCTCGGATCAAGCCCGAGGGCAGCCCCAGTGGCGGGGTTCACCTGCGCCCAGATGTGACAAACGCCCTGTCCCCGATGGCTAGGGTAGACGATTGAGCCGCTAGCTCCTAATTTCGGAATAAACTAATGAGCGCCGACGCATCTCCCATTCGCCCCGCAGACGACAATGACCCCGCCCGCATTCGCGCCGATCTCATCACGGCCCTCGTGCTGGTCGCGCTCGGCCTTGCCGTTACATATTTCTCCTGGACGATGGATAGGCTCGAAGTGCGCCGCATCCATCCTTCCACCATTCCCGGCCTTGTCCCTCTTATTCTGGGCATTGCGCTCACCCTTTGCGGGAGCCTCCTCGCCTTCCGCTCCGCTCGCCTCGATGCAAAGGCTGGCGGCGCCGCGCTGATCCGCATCCTCGTTTCGTGGCAGGCCGTGCGCGTGCTGACCGTCCTTGGTCTTGCACTGATCTACACATTGGGCTTTGTGGGCCGCATGCCGTTCTGGCTCGCATCCGCGCTCTTCATCTTTGCCTTCATCACCCTGTTTGAAACCGTGCTGGCTGACCGTCCGGGCTCGCTGCCGCGCACGCTGATCTGGGCGCTGATCGTTGCGCTCGGTGCGGGGCTGGGTGTGCATTACATTTTCGGCCAGATTTTTCTCGTGCGCCTGCCCTAGGAGCGAACCATGTTTGACGGTCTCATTCTGCTCGGACAGGGCATCGCCCATTTTCTAACCCCGGCAGGCCTGTTTAATGTCGCATGGGCTACTCTGCTCGGCCTCGCCATAGGCATCCTGCCCGGTCTCACCGCCACGATGGGCGTCGCGCTTCTGGTCACACTGACCTATAAAATGGCCCCGGATCAGGCGATCCTGACGCTGATGTGCGTTTATCTGGGTGCCATTTACGGCGGTAGTCGCACGGCCATCCTGCTCAACATTCCCGGCACCCCAGCCAATGCGGCGGCAACGCTGGATGGCCACCCACTCGCCATGCAGGGCAAGGCAGGGCTCGCCATGGGCCTGGCCACCACATCGTCAACGCTCGGCACTCTGGTCGGCATTTTCTTTCTCGCCATCATCGCACCGATGCTGGCCGAGGCCGCGCTCAAATTCGGCTCTTATGAGTTTTTCTGGCTGGCTTTGTTCGGCGTGGTCATTTCCGGGCAGATGACCGGCTCGGATACCCCACTCAAGGGCTATATCGCTGGCATTTTGGGCCTGCTCGTCGCCATGGTCGGCATGGAAACGCTCCATGCCTATCAGCGCTTCACCTTCGGCATACCTGCGCTGGGTGGTGGTGTCGACCTCATCCCTGCCATGGTCGGCGCCTTCGGGCTGGCCGAAATTCTCTCGACCATGAAACGCACCGCCATGCCAAAGATCGCAGCGGTCAATGACCGGGTCATCCCGACATTGCGGGAAATTTTCCAATATTGGAAAACCATCATCCGCTCCGGCATTATCGGTACATTCGTCGGCATCATTCCCGGCGTCGGCGAGGACGTGGGCGCATGGTCTTCCTATGCTGCTGCCAAGAAGCGCTCGAAACACCCCGAGGAATTTGGCAAGGGCTCACAGGAGGGCCTGATCGCTGCAGAAACCGGCGACAATGCCGTCGTCTCCGCCGCCATGATCCCGACACTGACGCTGGCCCTGCCCGGCTCAGCCGCCGCCGCCGTGCTGATCGCGGCCATGATGATCCATGGTATCCGCCCCGGCCCGATGCTGATGATCGAGAATGCGCCATTCCTTTATCAGGTCGTGGCCATGCTGCTTTTGGCAACGCTTGCCAACCTGATCTTCGGGCTCTCGCTGACCAAAGTGTTCATCAAGGTGCTGTCGGTGCCGCGCGAGCGGCTGATGGCGGTCATTTACGTGCTTTGCGTCGTCGGCTCCTTCGCCATCACACAGCGCATGTTCGATGTCTATGTCATGCTGTTCTTCGGCATTGTCGGCTTCATCCTGCGCGAGATGAAATATCCGATGGCGCCGCTGGTTCTGGGCATCGTGCTGGGTGATCTGCTTGATCTCAATCTCCGGCGCGGGCTGGCGCTGACCAACGGCGATCCCACCCCGTTCTTTACCCGGCCGATCTCTGCTGTTATCTGCCTCATCATTGTTCTCACCATCCTCATGTCCATCCCGGCGGTAAATCGACGTGTCCGAGCCCTCTTCACCCGCAATCGCGGAGGCGTCGAAGCCCAAGGCTGAGGCGACAAAGCGTCCGCGCAATTCGACCAAGACAAAGGCCTCCATCCTCGCCGCCGCGCGGGTGGAGTTTGCCGATCGTGGTTTTGAGGGGGCACGGGTGGACGCCATTGCTGAACGGGCGGGCGCCAATAAGCGCCTGCTCTATCATTACTTCGGCAACAAGGAAGAGCTCTACCGGGCGGTGCTGCTCGACGCCTATCAGGAAATCCGTCGAGGCGAGCGGGCGCTGTCGCTCGATCAATACGATCCGGCGCAGGCCATGGACCGGCTGGTGCGCTTCACCTTCCGGCACTTTCTCGCCAATCCCTGGTTTCCGCGCCTGCTTGGCACGGAAAACATCGAAAATGCGCGTTTTCTAAAGACACTGCCGGACATCAAGGCGCTGCATTCCCCGCTTGTTGGCCAGATCGCTGCTATTCTTGAGCGTGGTGCTGGGACGGGCATTTTCCGCCGCGATGTCGACCCAGTGCAGCTCTATATTTCCGTTGCCGCACTCGGCTTTTTCTATGTGTCCAACACCGCCACGCTGTCGGTCATCTTCGAGCGCGACCTCAGCAGCGTCGGCATGGTGCAGGAGCGCGAAGCCCATGCCGTGCAGATGGTGCTGGATTTTCTGAAGACCAAGCCGGGGGCGTGAGGCGTTCGGGCTGTTCCGAAACCTTTCAACCCACACAATGCTGCCCTCGGACTTGATCCGAGGGCCATTCCCAACCTCCGCGCATGTCAATAGAGGCCCCCGGGTCAAGCCCGAGGGCAGCACGGCGGATGAGGCAACGGGAGATCCAAAAGGCGCGTCCAGCTAGACACCCTCTACACATGGAAAGGGTGAGGGCATTGAGCCTTAAAGATCCACCTCGTCATCACCCAGCCCATCCACTTCAGCCGCTGCACGACGCAGGATTTCGGCGGCGCGGCGCTGTTGCTCCTCATTGCCCTTGCGAGCCTTTTTGAGCGCCAGTTTTAGCGCCTTACGGGCTGCTTCCAGCTCGGGAATGGCGTCGTGCATGGGCCGGTCATGCTCTGGGCGCGGCGGACGCTCGCCCCAATGGGGAGGCACATTGCCGTCTTCGGGTCGGCCCTCACCACTAAAGGGAAAGTCCGCACGCACAAACTCGCGGAACCGGTTCATCTGCTCGCCGGTCTTGGCCAGAAAATCCAGCGTCGCAGCGACCGAATCGCGGTTTTCGTCCAGATGCGCCTTGCCCTCGTGGGTGATGGTATAAAGCTTCTTGTTGCCATCGGCCGAAGAGGTCACGTAACCGGCCTCCTCAAGGAAAGTCAGCGCCGGATAGACAATGCCTGGGCTCGGCGAATAGACGCCGTTTGAGCGTTCCTCCACAGCCTTGATCAGATCATAGCCATGGCGCGGCTGCTGCTCGATGAAATAGAGCGCCACCAGCCGCAAATCGCCGGATGCCAGCATACGACCGACACGGACATTGCCGCCCCAATTGCCGAATTCGTCATCGGCCATGCGCTGCATGCGGCCCCAGCCACGCCGCGCCATCTGTTCCAGCTTGCGCCAGTTCGGCTCATTATTGTTCCAATAGCTCATGATGTATCTCCAGATATATCGTAAAAGCCCTTCGTTCATGGAGATCGTAACCGTGCGCACCGGTTTCAAGATATATCTTGGAAGAATCTGTTGCTCGAAACAAAACACCCCCGGACTTTCCGTCCGAGGGTGCAAAACTGTGAGAGCGGTTGAGATCAGGCCGTCAGGCTACCGTGCGCCGCGGGCTTATTATCGCGGTCGAATTCGCCGTGGCGGCGGAAACGCCACATATAAGTGGGCAGGATTTCATCCATGGACTGCGGCGTGATGCCGAAGGCGGCAAAAGTGCGCTTGTCCTTCTTGGCCTCGTCGGATACCACATTGTCGACCGCCAACAGTTCGACCTGATCACCGGTCACCAGCGGCTTGATCGGCAGAATGCCGAAGATCGCAGCACCAAACTTGGCAAGGCCCGCCGGGAACGGCAGCAGAGCGCGCTTGCGGCCAGCTTCGCGCAAGATACGCTCCATCAGCACCTTGTGGCTTTCCACATCGGGGCCGCCCAGTTCGTAGACGCGGCCGGTCTTGACCTCGCCTTCGGCAGCCTTGGCAAAGGCTTCCGCGACGTCGCCGACATAGACGGGCTGAAACAGGGTCTTGCCGTGAATGAGCGGCATAATCGGGAACAGGCGCGCCAGCGTGCCCATGAGATTGAAGAACCCATCGCCCTGCCCGAAGATCAGGCCGGGACGCAGGATAACGGCCTCGGGGAAGGCTTCCAGAACGGCAGCTTCGCCGCGCAGCTTGCTGTCGGCATAGGCGCTGACCTCGGCGGCCTTATCGACGCCCAGCGCCGACATATGCACCAAGGCGGCAACACCTGCGGCCTTGGCGGCGCGGGCTACGTTTGCAGCGCCTTGCACATGTACCGCCTCAAAGCTCTGCTTGCCCTTTTCGAAGCCGACGCCCACGAGATTGATGACAATATCGGCGCCGTGGACGGCGCGGCGCACCGAATCCTCATTGCGCAGATTGGCCTGAACCGGAGTGACCTGGCCGACCGTGCCAAACATGCGGCTCTCGCCCGCCAGATCGGGACGACGCACCGCCACGCGAATGCGATAGCCCTTGCGCGCCAGAATCTGGACCAGCTGCGTGCCGACAAATCCCGACCCACCGAAAATGGTGACGAGCTTAGGGGCGTTGCGATCCATGATGGGGCTCCAGACGGCAAATATTTGTTGTCCCGCTTCTAACGCAAGCGGCTCTGTCCTGTCGAGCCTTGTGGCAGCGGCAATTTTAACAGGCGGCTTGACTCTTCGAGGCATAAGTTCATTCTTTGTTCTCAAAAAAGGAGAGCTTTATGTCAGTCGCGCAGGATTACCACGGCCAATGTCATTGCGGCGCCGTCCGCTTCACCGCCCATACCGATCTGTCGAGCCCGGCTGATTGCAATTGCTCGCGTTGCCGGCGGCTGGGCTGGGTGATGCAATCGCTGCCCGCCGACCAGTTTCGTCTCGAAAGCGGAGAGGACAATCTCACGCTCTATCATTTCAACACCGAAATGATCGACCATCTGTTCTGCAAGACCTGCGGCATCGAGTCCTTTGCCCGCGGCTCGGATGGCAAGGGCAATGAGATGGTGATGATCAACATCAACTGCCTTGAGGATGCCCCTGCGATCGATCCGAATGCGATAAAGCATTGGGACGGTGCAAAGTTCTGATGGGCGCACGAATGCGCATTGACATTGGTTCGTGCGCACCCTAGTTACACGCCCGTCGCCCAGATGGCGGAATTGGTAGACGCGCACGGTTCAGGTCCGTGTGCCGCAAGGCGTGAAGGTTCGAGTCCTTTTCTGGGCACCAATTTCAAAAACCCCGTAGCCGCAAGGCCGCGGGGTTTTTTATTGCCCGGCATTGGCAATGGCTTGACCGACATAGCTCGGGCGGCATTAGTTCTGCGGTCGACAATCGGAGAGACGCCATGAGCTATGTGGACAGCATTCTGCAGCCGAACGAACAGGTTCTGGCCACAGGCAAGATGCACTGGATCATCTATGTTCAGGGGCTGGCACTGCTGGTTTTGGCGCTGGCGGTGCTGTTCATCCCGCTGCCCGAGGACATGCGATTTCTGGTCCAATTCGCGGCCGCCGCCATTGGTCTTCTGGCCTTGGCACTACTGTTTCGCGCATGGGTCGAACAGGTTACCACCGAGATCGCCGTCACCAATTTTAGAGTTATCCAGAAGCGCGGGCTGATCCGGCGCGTCACCGGCGAGATGAACATGGACAAGGTGGAATCGGTGCTGGTCGATCAGACCATTATGGGCCGCATCCTCAATTATGGCACGATTGCTGTGCGCGGCACCGGGTCGGGCATAGAGGGCTTGCAGCATATTGCACGTCCGCTGTCCTTGCGCAGCGCTATCGTGGTGCGCTGACGGGCTATATTTTCCGGCGTCGGCCGCTGCGCCATGAGGCGACCACGCCCACCAGAAGACCCGCCAGGATGGCGATGATGAACGGCCAGTGCCGCACCTGCGCAAAGACGGTGAAGGGCAATTTCTGGTGCGGACGCACATCGAGTGCGCCCATTTCGCCCGGCGCCAGTTGTGCGGTGATGCGCCCAAGCGGGTCGGTGGCGAAGGTGAGGCCAGTATTGGCCGCACGGACGAGACTCATACCCTCTTCCACCGCCCGCAAACGGGCGTGATGGGCGTGCTGGGCCGGGCCAACCCAATAGGTGTCAAACCAGGCGTCATTGGTGAGGTTGAGCAGGAACTGAGCGCCCGCCGTGTCGCCAAGATCGCCCGAGAAGATAATTTCGTAGCAGACCAGAATAAGCGCCGCGGGCGCATTTGGCAGGCTCATCAGCCTGCGGCGCGCGTCGCCTGCCGACCAACCGTCGGCGCCGGGCACAAATTGGGTAATGCCCAACCTCGAGAAGAACGACGCAAAGGGTAGATATTCACCGAAGGGGACGAGATGCGACTTGTCGTAAGAGGCGACGATTTCGCCATCGCTATTGATCGCAACCACCGAATTGAACGGCGGCTGACCGGGCCGCGCACCGTCGATTTCCAGCGGGCGACGCGGCACACCGGCAATCAGGGTCGCCTGGTCGGGCAGCATGCGCGCAATACGGGCCAGCGCATCAGGATAAGTTTCAAGGAAAAAGGGCAGGCTCGATTCGGGCCAGATGAGGTGGGTAATGTCGGCCAGCCCCTGATCGGCCGGGTCCATGCGCATGTCAGACAGCATGGTCAGCCGATCAACCAGCGCCACGGGATCAACATTGCCGAAATCGGCATGCTCATAGACCAGCGGTTGCACCAGCCGCAGCGCCATATCCTGCCGTTCGGTGGAAATATTGCCGCTTAGCCGATTCCAGCCATAGCCAAGCTGGGTGGCGATGACGAGCAGAGCCAGAAAGAATGGAGCCAGCCGCCGCGACCAGTTTCGCTCGTCTGCGGGCCAGATCAGGGCCGGGGTCATGGCCAAAAGCGGCGCGAGGAAGGTCAGCCCATAGACGCCGATGACCGAGGCCAGTTGCATCATCTCGTTTGTGCCGGTGAGGCTGTAGCCGAGAAGATCGAAGGGAAAGCCGGTAAAAACATGCCCACGCACGAATTCGGCCGCCGCCAGCCACGCTGACAGTGTCAGGATACGCGTCCAGCCATGGCTCCAGAACAGATGCGCAAAGGCGCTGGCGAACCCCCAGAACAGCGCAATAAGGGCGGCAAGCGCCGCGATGGCGATGGGCATGGCCCAAAGCACCCAACCACCCTCAACGAAAAAGGCCGCGCCCAGCCAATGAAAGGCGACGAGAAAATAGCCCCAGCCAAAGGCGAAGCCGATGGTGAAAGCAGGACCAAAGAGACGCCGAAGGCCGCGCGGTCGCTCGGCACCATCCAGCGCCCAGACCCAGACGGGCATGGCGAGAAACAGGACAGGCAGAAGAAAAAACGGCGGCACAGACAGCCCGGCCAGCCCACCCGCCACGAGCAGTAGCAGGAAGCGGCGCCAGCCTTGGCTCAGCATGGCAGTTTCGGCCAGCCAGGTCATGGCCGGAAAGGACGCGAATCACGGAGCATGGGGCCAAGGTGGTCTTGGCCGCGCAAGGCGTCAAGACGATGGACTTGGGGGACGGGGAGGGGGTAGATGAAGCACGAGACATCGCAGACCCCTCACCCGTCTCGGCCTCTGGCCGATCCACCCTCTCCCACAAGGGGGAGAGGGGTGAGCCGGCGGATGTTTAAACTCGATGCCTCCCTTCTCCCCTTGTGGGAGAAGATGCCCAAAGGGCGGATGAGGGGGTTTTGCGGCAAACGGCCAAGACGGCCGGTCGAATGGCGGAGAAGGACATGACCACACCCATTACCCTCGCCATCGACACCGCCGCACCGCGCCTGCAACTGGCTCTCGCCCTTGGGGATGGGCGCGTCGATGAATTGGTGGAAGACATTGCCAAGGGTCATGCCGAGATTCTGTTCGACCGGATCGCGACGCTGCTTGCGCGCAATGATGTCACTTATGAAAATCTGGACCGGATTGCGGTCACGACCGGGCCCGGTTCCTTCACCGGCCTCAGGATCGGGCTGTCGGCGGCACGCGGGCTGGGGCTTGCCCGCAAAATTCCGGTTCTGGGTATTCCAAGCCTGCTTGCCGTCTCTCTCAACGCCAGTGCGGGCCCAATTGCCGTTCTGGTCGACGCGCGGCGGGGCGAAGCTTATTTCGAGGCGTTTCCGGCGCCGGGCGTGGTCGGTACCGGTCCGCGCCTTCTGCCCATGGACGAGGCCCGCGCCGCGATTCCGCCAGCGGCCACGCTGATCGAAACCCCGTTTGCGGCCATTGGCGCGATGGCGCGTTTTGCGGCGGAAGCCGATGCGCTGGCATTCCCCCCCCACGCTGCCTATATCCGGGATGCCGATGCCAAGCCGCAGGATGCGGCGCGCATTCCGAGACGCACCACATGATCAAACTCTGGATGGCCCCCAATGGGCTTCATATCGAGCCGGGCGACAGTCGCGATGCAAAAGAGCTGGCCCGCATTCACGCCCAGAGTTTTTATCGTGGCTGGCCGGTCGAGGAGTTTATCCAATTCCTGTCCGACAAGGCCTCTCCCATCTACATTGCCTGCGACGCGCGCCGACGCATTGCCGGGTTTGTGCTGATCCGCACCGTGCTTGATGAAACCGAGCTTCTGACGATTGCCGTTGACCCCAAATGGCGCGGCAAGGGGCTTGGCCGGGCGCTGATGGACGCGGTTTTTGCCGATCTCATGCTCTCTCCGGCGCGGAAAATGTTTCTCGAAGTCGACGAGCAGAACGTTTCGGCGCTCAGGCTGTACCAGAAACTGGGCTTTGCAAAAATTTCGTCGCGAAAAGGCTATTATCCAAGGCCCGATGGGTCTGCGGCCACCGCGCTTGTCATGGCGCGCGATCTTGGCTAACCCGAACGATAGAACTTTCCGCCAGGGAGCCATTGGCGTGAGCAAGAATTCATCAGAACCAAGTCTCGAAGAAGCCTGCGTTGCCCATGGCATGCGCATGACCGACCAGCGCCGCATCATTGCGCGCGTCATCGAAGGCGCTGCAGACCACCCCGATGTGGAAGAGCTGTATCGCCGGGCTTCAGCGCTCGATCCGCGCATTTCGCTGTCGACAGTCTACCGCACGGTGAACTTGTTCGAGGAAGCGGGCCTGGTCACCAAGCATGATTTCAAGGATGGCCGCGCCCGCTTCGAGCCCATCCCGGACGAGCATCACGATCACCTCATCGATATTCGATCCGGTCGGGTGATCGAATTCCGCAATGAGGAAATCGAGGCCATTCAGGAAGTGATCGCCAAGCGGCTTGGTTACAAACTCGTGGATCACCGCCTTGAGCTTTATGCCGTGCCTATCGACGACAAAAAGGCCTGAGGCCGCGCTGAAATGATCTTCAGGATTGCCTTCTTCCTCTTCGTCTTCGTGCCTTTTCTTATCGTGGTCATCCCACTTCAGGCACTGATCATCGCGCTCCGCCTGCCCTTCTGGCCTGTGTTGCCGCGCCTGTTTCACCGACTGGGCTGCATTTTCCTTGGGCTGAGAATCACCGTCATCGGCACGCCTTCGACAGGCCGCCCGACTCTGATGGTGTCCAACCATATTTCATGGACGGACATCGTAGCGCTCGGTTCGGTGGCCGACGTGACCTTTGTGGCCAAGCGCGAAGTGGGACAATGGCCCTTCGTGGGCATGATGGCCAATCTGCAACGTACCATCTATGCCGACCGCACCAGACGCTCTGCCACCGGCAAAACCGCACAGGCCATGGGCCAGCACATGGCCAGCGGCAATGCCGTGCTGCTATTCGCTGAAGGCCAGTCCGATATCGGCACCCACGTCCTGCCGTTCCGCTCGGCACTGATCGGGGCGGCGCAGATGGCCATGATGGAGGCGGGTGCAAAAGATGTGGTCATCCAGCCGGTGACCGTGGCCTACACGAAATTGCAGGGCCTGCCGGTGAGCCGCAACGAGCGCTCGCTCATCGCATGGATCAAGTCGAAATCGGTGAAGCAGAACATTGCCGAGATCCTCTCCGGCCCGGTCAAGGACGTTACAATCGCCTTTGGCAGCCCCATGCCTTTAAGCGAAAGCGACAATCGCAAGGCGGTGAGCAAGGCTGCCGAAATGGAGGTGCGCGCCATGCTGGTCGCACTCAATCGCGGCCTCTCGCTGCCGCCCAAGTCCGAATAGCGATAAGTTTAGCCATTAGGCTTAATGCGCATTGCCGCTAGGGCATTCATAAATCGTTAGCTATTTCAGAGCCGTTCCGACGCATAAAGAGAGGCGGCAATGAGCTGGCAACTGGTGGCTATCTGGGTAATCGTATCGGGTGCGCTTATCTGGTTTATGCGCGATGAGCGCGTGTTGCGCCGCATTCGCCAGAACGGGCGCTTGCAACGCTTCGTCTCAGCCCCTGCGCCAAGCCTCGGTCGCGCGCCCGCGCCCAGCGCCTTCCGCACCGACTCTCCCGAAGCCGTCGCTGCCCGCCAGCGCTTCGTGGACGCCATGCGCAACAGCAAGGGCTAAACAGTCCTATTCCTGATCTGTCGGCATATGCTGTTTGAGGCGGCCAACGATGTCGGCTGCCTTGACCATAAGCGCCAGATCGACATCCTCATCGTTCATTCCCGCCTGAACATCGACCCAGACCGGAACCATCAATTCGTGACGCACGTCGCGGCCGCCAATGTTCTCGGTCAATACGGCCCTGACCTTGCCTGTCACGCGATCCTGCAAGCGAGGATGGGGCTGGCGTTCAGCCAAGGCTATATCGATCAACTCAAGACTCAATTCTGGCTCCGTGGGAGCCTCCAGCCGCTGGATCAGCGCTAGATGGTTCACCCGGCAATAACGTTCTCCCGGCAGCGGAGTTTCACCGCTACCGGTTTGTTAGTCCGACCTGTTGCGAAAGCGCATCACGCCCCGAAGGGGCAGGGGGACGAAGAGCTGACATGTCAGCGGGCACCGGATTAGTCCGATTCCCCAAACGTTAAAAGCCTACAAAAGAGGCAAAAAAACGATCACGAAAGCGTCAGCTCTGCGGTGCCTCTATACTTTGACGGCGTGCTCCACCCGCCCCGCATCGCCGAAGACCCGCAGATAGCGCTCGATTTCCGCTGCATCGCCTGTCGCTTTTGCCGGATTGTCCGAGAGCTTGACCGCCGGGCGGCCATTGGCTTCAGACACTTTGGCAACGATTGAAATGGGCTTGAGCCGCGGATTGCGCTCGGGCGCACTGCCCTCGAAATCATTGGTGAGATTGGTACCCCAGCCAAAGGCCATGCGCACCTTGCCGTCGAAATGGCGATAGGCGTCTTCGATCATTTCGGTGTCGAGACCGTCGGAAAAAATCAGCAATTTTTCTTTCGGGTCGCGGCCGCGATCCTTCCAGAACTGGATAATGCGCTCGCCACCCTCGATGGCCGGGGCCGAATCGGGGCGGAAGCCGGTCCAGTCGGCCACCCAATCGGGCGCATCGCGCAGGAACGCATCGGTGCCGAAGGCATCGGGGAGGACAATCAGCAGATTGCCGCCGTAATAGCTCTTCCAATCCTGCAAGACGCGATAGGGCGCTTCGCGCAATTCCTCGTCCGAGCGTGCCAGCGCGGCCAGCACCATGGGCAGTTCATGCGCATTGGTGCCAAGCGCTTCGAGATCGGTATCCATGGCGAGTTTGACATTGGACGTGCCGGTGAAATTCTCGCCGATCCCTTCTTTCAACGCCTCGACGCACCAGCGTTGCCAGAGGAAAGAGTGGCGGCGGCGCGTGCCGAAATCAGAAATCTTCAGATCCGGCAGTTTTTGCAGCCGCTCGACCTTTTCCCACATCTTGGCCTTGGCGCGGGCATAGAGAACGTCCAGCGTGAAGGGGCCGTAATGTTTCATGGCGGCGCGGCTGCGCAGCTCGTTGATAATGGCGAGGGCGGGAATTTCCCACATCGTGGTTTCCACCCAAAGGCCGGGAAATTCGAGTACGAACTGGCCGTCGCGCTTTTCGAGCCGATATTCAGGCAGCTGGAAATTTTCGAGCCAGCGCAGAAAGCCGGGCTGGAAAATCTGACGGGAGCCGTAAAAGGTATTACCGGCCAGCCAGATCATTTCCTTTTTGGAAAAGCGCAAAGTGCGGCAATGGTCGAGCTGGGCGCGCAGCTCATCAATGTCGATTTCCTCGGCCAGCCGCACGGACTTGGTGCGGTTGATCAGGCTGAATGTCGCCTCGACCTTGGGATAGAGCCCCCAGACCATCTGCAACATGAGCAGCTTGTAAAAATCGGTATCGAGCAGGCTCCGAATAATCGGATCGAGCTTGAAGGTGTGGTTGTAAACCCGGCGGGCAATATCGGTATAGGTGGCCATTGTCGTCCCATCTCGCGCCCGCTTTTGTAGCCCGGCAGTGTCAGAATTGGGAAGGACGGAACCACATGGAATGGTTCCGCCCCGTTTCGGCTAGTATTTGGCCTGCTCGCTGCCGCAGAACGGATCGACCGGGCTCTGGCCCGCAAAAGGCGTTCGCCCCATCAGCGCTTCGACCACGGCGGCCTGCATGTCCTCATTGGAGCCATAGGCGTTGACATAGGTGGGTACGCGCGGCGCATCGTGCAGGTAATAGGGATAGCCCAGCGACACCATCAGCACCGGCAGATCGTGCCAATAGCGCTTCATGGCGCCGAACACCGTGCCGGTCATTTCCTTCCAGTTGAGGAAAATGCGCTGGCGCGTCAGCAGGGTTTCCTCAGCGAGGAGATAGAGCACAAGGTCATAGTCCTTGGGGCTGACATCCATGCCGGGGCTGTATTCGGTGATCTCGAACCCTTCGCGCCAGAGCATATTGGGCAGGCTCAGCGGCAGCGGATGGGGCGCAAAGGGCTGCACCGCGCCGGTGGTGAAAACCAGCACGCGCTTATGCTTGTCGGGGGAAAGCGGCAATAGCTTCTGCACATCCTTGACCAGTGTGGGCACACGGGCGCTGACCGATTTGGCCACGCGATGGCTCTCGGCCCGTTCCAGCACGGACTTGGCCGCATCAAGACTTGGCGCGCCACGTTCCGCCTTATGCAGACCCAAGGCTGCTTTCAGGCCCAGAACGCGCGTGACGGCTTCATCCACCCGCTCCTGCGTCAACCGTCCATCGGCCACGGCCTTGACCAGATACATGAGGTCGGCATTGGCATCGTCGGAGAAGAGGATCACATCGCAGCCGGCGATAACGCATTGTGGAATGGTTTCTTCGCGCGGGCCCCAATCGCCGAACCCGGCCATGGGCGTAGCGTCCGAAACGATAAGGCCGTTAAAGCCCAGCTTTTCGCGCAGCAGGGTCTGGTTGAGCACTGCGCTCTGCGTCGCCGGGCGGAAGGCTTCGGCCCCCGCCTCGGGATCGAGTTCGCGCACGAAAGCGGGGAAGGCGATATGGGCCGACATAACGCTCATCACGCCCGCTTCGATCGCGGCACGATAGAGCCTGCCGAAACTCTTTTCCCACTCATCCAGCGTCAGCGGATTGACGGTGGTGACCAGATGCTGGTCGCGGTCATCATAGCCCTCGCCCGGCCAGTGTTTGACCGTAGCGGCAACGCCGTTCTTCTGGAAGGCCTCGATCTGAGCCAGCGCATGACGTTCGATTTTCGCGACATCGGCCCCATAGGAGCGGGTGCCGACAATGGCGCTCGCCCAGGCCTTGTTGATGTCGATGACCGGAGTGAAACTCCAGTTGAGCCCAACGGCGCGAGCTTCTTCAGCCATGATGGTGGAAATGGACGTCGTCGCCTCGACATCGTCCACCGCGGCAAGGCCGAGCGGATTAGGCACCTCGGTGCCAAAGGGCAGGCTCATGCGGCTGCCTTCGAGGTCGGCGCTGACCAGCATGGGCACAGGCAATGCCGCATCAATCTGCTGCATCAGGCCGATTTCGGCATTGAGATCGCCGGTATAGATGCGGGTAATGCCGCCGGGCTTGAAGCTGCGAATGGCGTCCAGCGCCTCCCCCGGCCCTTCGCGCGACAGCAGCGTGAACAACTGGGCCAGCTTGTCGCGCGGCGAAAGACTGTCCCGCGTCTCCTCCACCCAGGCAATTGCGGCCGCGTCGAGATTGAAAGGGGCAGCGGAAAGATTGATGGCGGCCAAGTGAAGGCTCCCCGTCACGTTATCGTTATTGCGCGATGTGTAGCAGGGCGGATGGGACAGGAACAAGGCGGACTGATTGTCTTGTTCCGCATCCGGCCATCCAACGCGCACCATGCTGCCCTCGGGCTTGACCCGAGGGCCACTATTAGCAGCACGCAACCAAAGATCGTGGCACCCGCACAGGCGCTCGGGTCAAGCCCGAGGGCAGCACTGTGCGTGGACTAGAAAAGCGTAAACAAAAACACCGCCGGATCACTCCGGCGGTGTTCTCAATACAAGCCAGCCCAGCTTACGCCGCGTGGCCTTCAAGCCATTTGGTCAGGCCCGCCTTGGGGGTGCCAGCGCCGATCTTCATGTCGGCAGCTTCGCCGCCCTTGAACAGGATCATGGTCGGGATCGAGCGGACGCCATACTGCGCGGCAATGCCGGGGTTTTCGTCCACATTGAGCTTGACGATCTTCACCTTGCCCTCGAGCTCGGTGGACAGCTCGTCCAGCACCGGGGCAATGGCCCGGCAGGGGCCGCACCATTCGGCCCAGAAATCGACGAGGACGGGCTCATTAGCGCTCAGAACTTCCTGACCGAAATTGGCTTCGGAAACGGCTTTGGTCATGGTTTCATGCCTTCCTATGGGGCGCTGCCTTCATCCCTCCGGGGGGAATAGCAGCGCAGAAATTTCCGTACCGGATTATCGGGTCCGGCAAGCGGCGGTGTCTTTGCTCCCAAAGCTGGGGAGAGTCCAGCCCCGGTTCAAGACGGGATCACTTCAGGGTGTAGTCGGCAGATGCCGCCGCGAGAGCCGCATCTGGCAAATTCATCAATGATTCCAATTCGGTCCACAGAATTGCCGCCGAAACCTTACGGCCCGGGAACATCTGGCCTGCAACCAATGCATAAAGCGCCAATTGCGTCAGGTAATTCCGCGGCACGTCTTCGGCACGGCCCGGCGGCACCGCGTCTGATTTATAGTCGACCACCAGCACGCTTGAGTCGTCAACCACCAGCCGGTCCATTCGACCATTGAGCCGCACCGTTTCGCCCTTGCGCTGCACGGGCAGCAGAAACGGCACCTCTGCCCGGCTGTCCGGCCCGAAAAGATGGCTGAGTTCGGGGCGCGACAGAATGGAGAGCGCCCGCGCCGCCAGCGCGTCATGGCGCTGCGGATAGTCGGGCAGCAGGGCTTCGAGCGCGCGCGGCGCGGCCTTGGGCCAGTCAGCGCGCGCCACCCGGCCGAGATGCTGCAACAGGGCGTGGAGCGCCAACCCTTCCTTGCGTGCGCCCTCGGCATCGCGCGCCTGCTCGGCAAGGCTTTGCAGAACAGGCTGGGTTACAACACTGTCCTCCGCGCGGGAGGGCGAGATCAGCTTCACCCTGGTCGGCTCGGGCACAGGTGCAGGTACAGCAGCTGTCGTGACGGAAAGCGGCATCGCCCGCGTTTCCACATAGGACGGCAGCGCCAGACCCGGATAAATCCGCGCCGTGACATTGCCTTCCTCGTCGCTCTGCTCGGCCAGATCGGGTTGCAGCGCCATTTCGATAGCAGAATACCAGCTGCCCTCAAGCTGCGTTTCCATCTTGGACGCGGCGCTCAGCGTGCCGGTGACGTAGAGTTCGTCCTCGGCACGGGTCATGGCCACGTAAAGCCGCCGCCAATATTCTTCGGCCAGAGCAGCGTCAGCCTTTTCCTTGATTGGCAGAGTGGCAGCATCGTGCTGACCTTTGGCCGAAGCATGGACGAGCAGCGGGCCGGGCGCGGTTTCGAGCACATAAACGGGCTTTCCGGTCATCTGTGCCGAGGGCTTGGCTGTGGCATCAGCCAGAATGACGATGGGGGCTTCGAGGCCCTTGGCGCCATGCACGGTCATCACCCGCACGCCACCGCCGCTTTCAGCAAGTTCACGCTTGATGGTCACCGAGCGGCGGCGCATGTCGACAGCAAAGCCCTGCAGGCTCGGCTGCCCGCCCTGCTCATGCACCAAAGCCAGTTCGAGCAGTTCGGACAGGACTTCATCCACTTCCATGCCCAGCCGCTCATGGAACCGGCGCAGCCCGCCTTCGGCATAGAGAATGAAACTCAAAAATTCGAAGGGCCGCTCAGTGTCGAGTACAGTGCGCCAGCGACCCAATTGCTGCGCCGCCGATTGCGCAGCGGGCAGGCTGGATTCGAACAAAGACGACCAGAGGCTTTGGCCCGACGCCCGGTGATGGGCCAGCGTGAACAGTTCATCCTCGGACACGTCGAACAGCGGCGAGCGCAGCAAAGCCGCCAGTTGCAGATCATCCGCCGGATTGAGCAGCACGTCGATCAGCGCCAACAAATCGAGCACCGCGATATGACCGGTCACCGCCAGCCGGTCGGCACCGGGCGTCGGCAGATTGGCGGCGCGCAAAGCGCGGATGATTTCCTGAAAGAAAGCGCCGCGCTTCTGGACAAGGATCAGCACATCGTCGGCGCTCACAGGGCGATTGCGCTGGCCGAGCACCCGGCCCCGGTCGATCCAGTCTCGGATTTCCCGCGCAATGCGTTCGGCCACCTGCCGGGCAGCGCTCTGTTCGGCTTCCACCGCCTCTTTCGGCCACTGGCTTGTGTCGCGTTCAGACTTTGCGTCCTGAACGGGCGGCCAGAGCGTTACCGAGCCCCCTTCCTGAATGCGCGCGGCTTCGTGCCCGACCTTTTCCTGCGACAGCAGAGCCAGCTGAATATCGGCGCGCGCGGTGACGCGATCCACCGCATCAAGAATGGTTTTGAGCGTGCGGAAACTAGTATAGAGCGGCACGCGCTCGAAGGGCTTGTCCGCCAGTCTGGCCCGTCGCGCCATGTCGCGACCGGTCTCGCCAAACAGCACTGGCTGCGCGCCCTGAAACGAATAGATCGACTGTTTCTGATCGCCCACGGCAAAGATCGAGCGCGGCCGCTGCACCGCACCCTCGCCGTCGAAAAACTCCTCGGCCAACGCCTTCACCACGCGCCATTGCCGCTCATTGGTGTCCTGGCTTTCATCGACCAGAATATGATCGATCCCGGCATCGAGCTTATACTGCACCCATGGCGCGATGGCCCGGTTGTCGAACAGGTCGCCGAGCTTTTCGATCAGGTCGTCAAAATCGAGCAGGGCATGCCGCCGCTTCTCGTCATCATAGCGCCCCCGAATGGCGGCGACGACATCGAGAATGGCTTCCGAGCGTTCGAGCAGCAGCGCGGCGTTGAGTCTGGCATCTAGTTCCACCAGCCGTTCCTGCTCAGCCAGCAACAACTCATGCAGGTCGGGATGGGCCTCCACCTCCTTCTTGACCATCAGGCGCGAACGCGGCTCGCCCTTACCGGTGAAGAAGGCGGCGCGCAGTCCATCGACGCTCGGATTGTCCGGATCGAGCCGGGCCAGCAGGTCGGCGCAGCGCGTATTGCCCTCCGGATTGCCGTTAAGGCGCACAATCAAAGTTTTCAGCACGCTCGGCGTCAACAGTGTGCCAACAATAAGCGCCTGGCGCAGAGCGTCGGCGCTATCGTTTACACCCAGCAATTGCCGCAGTCGCTGTTTCGCCGCAGTACTATCGGACAGCAGTGGCTTCAGCCGCGCACCTTCGGACAAAGCCGAATTGATGGCCTTGGCGATGGCATCATCGCTCAGCAGCCCGAACAGCGTCTCGACGGCTTCAGCATGCTGCCCGCCCCTAAGCCCTTCTGCCAGAACACTTTCTCGCGCCGACATCACCATCTGCACCTGCCGCTCATCCTCGATGACGGCGAAGTCGAAGGGCACACCCGCCTCAATCGGGAACCGATGCAGCACCGCCTCGCAGAAGGCGTGGATGGTGAGGATGCGCAGCCCGCCCGGCGTTTCCAGCGCCCGGGCAAACAGCGTTCGCGCATCGCGCAGGGTTTCGGGGCTCGGAGCAGACCCGATCAAGCCACTGACATCATTATATAAATCGGCGTCGGTACTGACCGCCCACTGCGCCAGCCGCGCTCCGACGCGCTTGCGCATCTCCGCCGCCGCAGCCTTGGTGTAGGTGAGGCAAAGGATTGATTCTGGTCGCGTCCCGGCCAATAAAAGCCTTAGCACACGGTGGGTTAGCACATAGGTCTTGCCCGACCCGGCATTGGCCTCCACCCAGATCGAATAATCCGGGTCGCTGGCGCGGGCCTGACTCGATTTCGTGTTGGTTGGGATTTCGAGCTTGCCACGATCACTCATGCCTCGTCCTCCCCATCGACCGCCACCCATTCGGCGCGCCGTGCCAGATGGTCGTAAGGCCCTGCAAATCTTTGGGTTTTGAGCGGCAGAAGCTGCGCCGTCATCGGGGTTTGGCGCAGCAAAAACAGGTCGATATGCCCATACATACGGTGGAGGATTTCCTCGGCTGCCGCCATCACATTCATATCGTCGGCGGTCGCGAAAGGACTAGGTTTGAAGGCCTCGGGGCCAAGCCCAATCTTGATATAGGTCAGCGCCGAAGAGACGGCCGGATCAATGCCCTTCATGGCGCCAGCCTTTGCCATCAGCGCTTCGAGCGGCAATTGCGGGGCTTCAAACGCTTTCATGCTGGCCGGACTTGGCGGCGATCCGGTTTTAAAATCAAGGATTTCGAGACTACCATCTTTCAACTCATCCACCCGGTCGGCCTCGCCGGTAATGAGGAAGCCATTGCCCAAAGGCAGCGTCCAATCGCCCCTAACTTCGGCGTGGCGCAGCTTCACCTCGTGCTCACGCACGCGCTCGAAATCGAGGAACTGGCTCGCCGCCGTCGCAAAGCGCCGAAGCCAGATATCGCGGCGCTCGCCGATCATGTCGAGCCCGGCAAATTCCTCATTGGCGATAGTCATCAATGTATCGAGCGCTTCATTGGCCAGTACGTCGTGCTTTTCCTCTACGAAGCGGGCCAGAATTGCGTGGATGATGGTGCCGCGCTCGCGGGCATCAGGGTCTTCGCCCAAGGCGTCGAGCGGGCGCAAACGCAGGACATGCTTTGCATAAAGGTCATAGGGCGAGCGCATCAGCGTCTCGACCTCGGTGACCGAAAGCCTGTTCATGCGCGGCACAAGCGGCGGATTGGGCGCGGGGCGGGGGGCGGCTTTCACCTCGGCAACAGCATCCAACGCCTTTGCGGCGTCGCGCCAGATATGGCCGCGCGCCCGGAGCATTTCGGCATGCGGCGCGCCGATAAAGGCGTCGAGCCGCTGCACCAGCCGCGACGGCAAAGCCGGGCTCGAACCCACGCGATCGGCATAGGCGAGCATGACCTCCGCATTGCCCAGCGCCTGTGCAAAGTCGTGCGCGGCAAGGCCCTGCATGCGCTCGGGCGGTTCAAGTCCGGCGGCAAGGCGCATGCCACGGCTGAGCCAGGGGCCGGGATCAGCCGCGCCCGGCCATTTGTCCTCGTTGAGTGCACCCAGGATCAGTAGATCGGGGCTCATCAGGCGGGCTTCGAGCTGGCCCCAGATGGCGATGTCCTCGCGCCGCTCCAGATGATTGCGCACCTCAAAACCGTTCATCAGTGCAAAGAGCACTTCGTCCAGACCGAAGGGGCCAAAAAGATGACCCTCTCCGGCGTGGCGGCTCATTTCACCGGCCCAGTCGGCGAGTTCCTTACGGCCCTGAAGTTCGGCACCACAGCTGATTGAAGAAACGCAGGTATGCAAGGCATTGGCGAGCTGAGCCGCGTCCATCCTGTCCTGCTGCAATAGCACCACCAGCGGAGCGAGAGCAGCTTCCAGTCGCCCCAACAAAATTGAAATGTCTGCGGCCTCTTCGTCGGCCAGCGGCTTTCTGCGGCTTTTGGGATCGTCCATGCTGCGCAGGGCCAGAAGGTCGCGCAGCCCGGAGAAGCCGGGGCCCGGACGCTGCCCGCGCAGAAGGCGCAGATCGAGGCGATTGGCGGCGTCGATCACCTCGGCACGGCTTCCGCCGAGATCGGTGGCACGATTACGCAGCAGGGCCACCAGATCGACGGGAGCAATTTTGTTGACCACCAGCGAGAGCACTTGCCGGGCCAGCCGGCCGGCTGGCGCATGGAAAAGCGGCGCGCCGGCGGCGTCATCAACATGAATGGCGAAACGCCTGAGTTCGGCGGCAATACGACGAGCAAGATTGCGGTCCGGCGTAACAATGCCGACACTCTTGCCGCCTTCCAACGCCGCGCGGGCCGCAAGGGCAATGGCGCGCGCCTCTTCATCTTCATTGCGCGCAGCGACAATCGACACGCCGGACAAGGCCTTGTCGAGCACAGCAGAACTGGGCCTCAGGCCCACCCAGAGCGCGGTATCGCTCGTTAGCGCAAGAGCGTGATTGATCACGGCCGTGCGTGGATGCGCGCTGGCACAAAGCTCGACCACACCGCTAACATTGGTGCCCAGAACCTGCAAAAGATTGGCGAGGCCATATTGAGGATGGCCATGCGGGTTCTGGTCAGGGCGACGGAGGTCAGCCAGCGTGTCGGCGCTCATCGCAATGTCGAGGCCGGGCAGGACAACGGCACCGCGCGGTAACGCGGCAATAGCTTTAAGCAACCGCGCCGTGGCGGGAATAGACCCGGTGGAGCCTGCGGCGATGACGGGGCGGTCGCCGTAAAGATGCTGCGCCGCCAGCGCCTGCCGGTTGAGCCGATCACCACGCAGCGCCGCCGCATCACTGAGATTGGATATGCCCAGAACCTGTGGCCAGAGCGTCAGGGCGATGTCGAGAAATTCCAACGTCTGCTGCCAGTATTCTCCCAGATCCTGCGCCATATCCGCGCCGATGGCGCGCAGATCGGCGGGGGTGCGCTCTTCGATGAGCAGATCGTCGATCACACGGCCCAAAGACTCGGCCATGGAGAAAATTTCGGCGGCCGTGGGCGGGGTAGAAAAGGCCAACCTGCCTCTATCGCTATGAGCCCAATGGGCGACGAGCCGCGACAGAGTCAGCCGCCGCATCAGCCCGCTTGCCTTTGATTTCACGGGCGGTGCATCGAAGGGGGGGAGGAAGGGTTCTTCATCAGCCTCTTCGCCACCAAAGGTGCGGATATCAGGCAGAAGACCGGTAAAGTCCGCGCGTTCGGAAAAGGCGTCGATGAGCTTTCGCTTGGCGCGTTGCGTCGGCAGAATGATCGTGACATCGCTCAGCCAGAAGGAGCCGCTGCGCTGCCATCCGCCCAGCATGGTGCCATCCATGATCGCGCCGGCCAGGCTCGGCAGGAAAGGTGTCGAAGGCGCGATGGAGAAGACGCTCATGGCGTCAGCGCCTGCTCGGCAGCGGCTAGGCCAGCCGCATCGCCGACATGGAACCACGGGGCATCCAGCACCACGCCATAGAGCCTCTCATCGTCCAATGCTGCATCGAGCAGCAGATTGAGCGGGAATGGCCCGTCCGGCGTGTCTTCGAACAGGGATTTGCCGATGAGCGCCACGCCGCCATAAATGACCGGCGCGCCCCAATCGCGCGTGATCCGACCCATGGGATCCAGGCAGAAGTCGTGGCTACGGATAAAGCCATGGGCGCGATGGGGCTGAATGCAGAGCAGCACAATGTCGCGCTCGCCCTGATGCCGCGTCAGCATGCGCGCCATCGGCTGATCGGCCCCTTGCGGCCAGAAGGCATCGGAATTCATGACGAAGAATGGGTCGGAATGGAGCATGGGCAACGCTGCCTTGACGCCGCCGCCCGTCCCCAGCAGAACGTCTTCGCGATTAACCTTCAGCAGACCACCAAAATGGGCCAGAAGCTGATCAGCACGATAATGGGCATTGGCAGTGAAGCGCTTAGCCCCTTCTTCCCGCGCATTGCCGATGACGCGTTCGATCAGCGGCACCCCGCCAACCGGCACGAGCGGTTTTGGCAGCTCATCGGTCAGCGGGCGTAACCGCGTGCCAAGGCCTGCGGCCAGCAGCATCACATCGGGGAATCGGCTCGGTTTTTCCATGAGCCGGATAAGAAAGGCCGCCGCCTTTCTTGTCCAGAGTTAGGGCCCGTTATTCAGCGTGAGCGGCAACCGCAGGCGGGTCGATGTCGTCATCACCCTCGGCAGCGACGGCGGCATCGCGCAGGCTCGCCTGTGCGGTGATCGCCTTGGTGCTCGAGGCGGTGATAGCGTCGTTAGGCGGCGCCTTGGTGAGGATGGCCGCCAAGGAGCCGATCGTTGAGCGCAGATTGTGGCGGTGGACGACCATGTCGACCATGCCGTGGCTGTAAAGATATTCGGAGCGTTGGAAGCCCTTGGGCAGCTTTTCGCGGATGGTCTGCTCGATGACGCGCTGACCGGCAAAGCCGATCAGGGCACCGGGCTCGGCCAGATGCACGTCGCCAATCATGGCGTAGGAGGCAGTGACGCCGCCAGTGGTCGGATTGGTCAGCACCACGAAGAAGGGCAGCCCCGCTTCGCGCAGGCGCAGCACGGCAACGGTGGTGCGCGGCATTTGCATCAGCGACAGCACACCTTCCTGCATGCGTGCGCCGCCCGAGGCGACGAACAGCACGAAGGGGGTCTTGAGACGGAGAGCAGTTTCGAGGCCGGTGATGATCCCCTGCCCGGCCGCCATGCCGAGCGAGCCGCCCATGAAATCGAAATCCTGAATGCCTACGGTCACGGGGCGCTCATAGAGCTTGCCAGTGGCCACGATTACAGAATCCTCAAATCCGGTCTTGGCGCGGCTTTCCTTGAGACGGTCTGTATAGCGCTTCTGGTCGCGGAATTTCAGCGGATCAACCGGCACGGAGGGCACAGGGACGAGATCGAACTGACCATCATCAAGAAAGGTCTTGAGCCGATCTGTCGGCTTGATCTTCATGTGGTAGCCCGAATTGGGCACGACCCACTGATTGGCTTCGAGATCGCGATAGAACACCATCTCGCCGGATTCGGGATCTTTGACCCAGAGATTTTCCGGCGTATCGCGCTTCGGATTGAGGATCGAGCGGATTTTTGGGCGGACGAAATTGTCGATCCAGTTCATGGCGCGGCCTTTCGCGGGTGATCTTGGCTGATCACGTAGTCATCAATTGTGGCAATTCTTATCAGCGCAACGCCTATAGGGCAAAGCGTGCGCGGTGCAAAGCACAGCAAAAGCGGAATCGTCACCAAGCAATTATTGTTGACTATCCATATCATATTTTATAGCCCCAATTGACCCGATCAGAAGGGCATTTGGAGATAAAAATGAAGAAATTCGGGGTGCTTTCAGGCGTGATTGGCGTGGCTATGGGCATGCTGATGACCAGCTTAGCCGTTGCAGCTGACACATTCACTTATCGGTTCGGTGATTTTGAAGCCGAATTGCCCAGAGATCCGCAGCGCGTCGTGGTGCTCGACAATCGTGTCGGCATTGAATTTTCGATCCTTGCTGGGTTCCCGATCGTCGCGGTCGGTGTCGCCGCTGATGCGGGCAGTCCGCTCGAACCTTATCTGCCCGCTGATGTGGTCCGCATGAATGACAGCGAGCCCAATGCTGAACTGGTGCTGAGCCTGAACCCCGATCTGGTCGTGGTCGATCGAGGCATGTGGAACTGGTATCAGGAAGACGCAATGTTCAGCGGCGATGGCTTCGATGTTCTCATCGTTGAAGGCACCGGACGGCCAAACTGGCGAGAGTTGCAGCAGGCCCAGCTCGAAGCCTATGGCCGCGCCGAGAATAATGCCGAAGCCCTTGCGCGTTACGATGCCGCCGTGGCTGCTGCCGCACCAGAAATCCAGCGGATACTCAATGGCCGCAAAATGGTGATTGGCGGCTCATGGGAGGATCAGTTCTGGCTTCAGATCGACACTTATATGACCTCAGTTGCGCGCGATCTGGGTATCGACCTCGTGGACGGCGACAAGCCGGACCAGAATGGCAACCAGTTCTATTCGGCGGAAACGCTGGCGCCTTTTGCCGAAGCGGCGTTGCTGTTCATGCAATCTTCCAATGAGGACTATCAGCAGAACCCGATCTGGCAGCGCCTGCCCGGCGCTGCACACACGATCAAGCTCAACTGGCTGACCAATTACGGTTTCTCCATCGCCGGTGAAGCGCTGGTGGCCGACCTGTTGGCAGCCGTTAAAACGCTGGAAGACTAGAGTTTTGGGTGCGGGGTCATCCCCGCGCCCGCCTTACTCCACCTGCCAGATCAGCGACAATATCGCAGACGGCCGAAACGGTCTTTTCGGTGGCCTTGCCATTGTCCATCGATTTCGCCACGGCATCCACCAGCACTGAGCCCACGACGATACCATCGGCATGCTTGCCGATTTCAGCAGCATCGTCAGCGGTTTTGATGCCGAAGCCGACCGCGACCGGCAAATTTGTATGGGCCTTGATCCGGTCCACCGCTTCACCCACCGCGCCACGCGACTTGATCACCGCGCCGGTGACGCCATTCATCGAGACATAATAGACAAAGCCCGACGTGTTTTCGAGCACGACCGGCAGGCGCTTATCGTCTGTGGTCGGCGTCGTAAGACGAATGAAATTGAGCCCGGCCTTTAGAGCGGGAATGCAAAGCTCTTCATCTTCTTCCGCGGGCAGATCAACAACGATCAGGCCATCGACACCGGCCTCTTTCGCCGCTGTGATGAAGCGATCGACGCCGAAGGAATAGATGGGGTTGTAATAGCCCATGAGGACGATGGGCGTTGTCTCATCCTTGCGGCGGAATTCTTCCACCATGCCGAGAACGCCGAGCATGGTCTGCCCATTGGCCAGCGACCGTTGCGCTGCAAGCTGGATGGCGACGCCATCGGCCATGGGGTCGGAGAAGGGCATGCCCAGTTCGATCACGTCGGCACCGGCCTGCGGCAGAGCGTTTAAAATAGCCTGGCTGCTGGCCAGATCGGGGTCACCGCCCATGACATAGGTGACGAGAGCCGGGCGGTTTTCGGCCTTGCACTGGGCAAAGCGGGCGTCAATGCGGGTGGTCATGAGTTCAGCAGCCCCAGATATTTGCCAACGCTTTCCACGTCCTTGTCGCCACGGCCCGACAGGCACAGCACGATGGACTGATCCTTGCGCAGGGTTGGCGCGACTTTCATCAATTGCGCCAGACCATGCGCCGATTCCAGCGCAGGAATGATGCCCTCAAGCCTGGTCAGCAGTTGGAAGGCGTCTAGCGCTTCCTTATCGGTGATCGGCGCGTAAGTGACGCGCTTGGTATCGTGAAGATAGGAGTGCTCAGGGCCAACACCGGGATAATCGAGACCGGCTGAAATCGAATGGCCTTCGAGAATCTGCCCGTCCGCGTCTTGCAGCAGATAGGTGCGGTTGCCATGCAGCACGCCGGGGCGACCGCCGGTCATGGACGCAGCATGGCCGTTTTCGACCTCGATGCCATGGCCACCTGCCTCAGCGCCATAAAGGGCGACTTCGGCATCGTCGAGAAAGGCATGGAAGGTGCCGATGGCGTTGGAGCCGCCGCCGACACAGGCGACCACCGCATCGGGCAGCTTGCCTTCGCGTTCGCGGAACTGTTCCTTGATCTCACTGCCAATGACGGACTGAAAATCGCGGACCATTTCGGGATAGGGATGGGGGCCGGCCGCCGTGCCGATCAGATAATAAGTGCTTTCGACATTGGTGACCCAGTCGCGCAGCGCCTCGTTCATGGCGTCCTTGAGCGTACCGGCGCCTGCGGTGACAGGACGGACTTCTGCGCCCAGCATTTTCATGCGCAAAACGTTGGGCATCTGCCGTTCAACGTCGGTTGCACCCATAAAAATGGTGCAGGGCAGATCGAATTTGGCACAGACGGTTGCTGTCGCCACACCGTGCTGACCGGCACCGGTTTCGGCGATGACACGCGTTTTGCCCATGCGTTTGGCTAAAAGAATCTGGCCCAGGCAATTATTGATCTTGTGCGAGCCGGTATGGTTGAGCTCTTCGCGCTTCAAATAGACTTTTGCGCCACCCAGATGCTCACTCGTGCGCTCGGCGAAATAAAGCGGGCTGGGTCGACCAACATAATGAACAGCCAGATCCTTGAGCTGGGCAAGGTAATTCTCGTCGGCCTTGGCGGCGCGATATTCCTGTTCGAGATCGAGAATGAGCGGCATCAGGGTTTCGGCGACGAAACGTCCGCCGTAAATGCCAAAACGCCCATGCTCGTCGGGGCCGTTACGCAGGGAATTGGTGCCGTCCATATCGTCCTCTCGGGTCGCCGAGAGCACCCGGCAAATTCGCTTCTAGCCTGCTGCCCTGGCGTTGCGGATAAACGCTTCGATCAGCTTCTTGCTTTTGACGCCCGGCGCAGTTTCAACGCCCGAGGACACATCCACCCCGAACGGCTTCACCGTTTTGATTGCCTCGGCCACATTGTCCGGCGTCAGGCCTCCCGAAAGCATGAAGGGCAAGGACGGGTCAAGGGCTTCAAGCAGGCTCCAGTCAAAGCTCTCACCCAGTCCGCCGGGCCGGTCTGCCCCCTTTGGCGGCTTGGCATCGAGCAGAATGCGATCAGCAACGGCATCGAAAGGGGCAATATTGGCGAGATCTTCGGCGGAGCCGATCGGCAGAGCCTTCATGATTTCGACCCCGGCTTCGGCGCGAATGGCCTCGACGCGATGTGGAGTTTCGGGTCCATGAAGTTGGATCCAGTCCGGCCCGAGCGCAGCCACTTCGGCGACACAGGAATTGTCCGGGTTGACCAGAACCACGCAGCTTTCAATTCTGCCGCGCGCCGCCGAAATCAGGCCGGCCAGCTCCTCGATGGAGACATGGCGCGGGGAGCGCTGAAAATGCATGAAGCCGACCATATCGGCCCCTGCCGCAATCGTGGCGTCCAGCAGGTCGTAAGTCTTGATGCCGCAGATTTTGATGATCACCGGGTCGGCCATCTTGGATGGGTCTCAAAGCAGGGAAGAAAAAGTTTGGGCCACATGGCGCAGGTCATCACCGCATTTCAAGCAGGTCGTCGACATCGCTTATGGGGGAGGAGGATACAGGGCCGGCCTTGCGGCGGAGCGCTTCAAGCTCCTGGCTCAACTGGTTTGCTTCGCGCCGCCAATGGCGCTCGCTGCGCCGGTGCGCTCCTTGCGCAAACCAGGAGGCAATGCCGCCCAGCAGCACACCGATCAGCAGCACGACATAAAGCACCACGAAGAGGGGTATGCCGTAGCCGCCCGCTACAGCATCAGGTGTGGGCGCAAAAGGATTGATATTGAGGCTGACCAATTGGCGATTGGCCAGCGCGAAGACAATCAGCAGTGCCGAGAGGGGCACCAGGACAAGCCAGCCGATAAATCTCTTGACCATAGGTTCGCCTAAACAGCCTCAGTTCCGGCTTTCACGAACGGTTTAGCCGCTCGCGAATTTCCTTGCCGGCCTTGAACTGGGGCACATATTTTTCGCCGACATCGACCTGTTCGCCGGTGCGCGGATTGCGGCCCACACGGGCCGGACGGTTCTTGACCGAAAACGCCCCGAAGCCGCGCAGTTCCACACGGTCACCGCGCGCCATGGCATCGCCAATCTCATCAAGAATGGCGTTGACGATATTCTCGATGTCGCGCTGGAACAGATGCGGGTTCTCCGCAGCGAGCTTTTCGACAAGTTCAGACTTGATCATCAAAGGCTCCGGTCTTGACCCCTCGCCCCTTCTTGGGAGCAGCGCCAACCTGCCAAAGCCGGGGCCAATGGTCAAGCGGGGCAAGGCATTTGCCGTTCAAGTCTTGCGCCGAGCCTGGTCGAACCGTTTGACCATGTAGCGCGCATCGGCCTCGTAGCTGGCCAGCTTGGCGGCAAGTTCGGGACGGTCCTGTACGAAAAACCCCTGCCTGGCCCAGAAGGGACGAGAGTTGTTGACGGCCACAAGGCTCATGGTGGGGTAATTCATCGCCTCTGCATGCTTGGTCAGAGCCGCGACAATCTGCCCGGCAGCGCCGACGCCCCGCGTCAGCGGCAGCAGGGCCAGATCGTGAATGTAGAACGTGTCGGCATTGTTGGGCAGCGTGCCCAGAAGTGTGTCGAGTTCCGGCAGATCGCCCAGCGTCCACGGATGGCTCAGCACATAACCGGCGGGCTTTTCGCCCACTTCGAGCAGATAGCAGCCATTGCGATAGAGCTCGAATTTTTCTGCCAGTACTGCCTCGGCCTCGAAGAACCCGGGATGGACAGTGTTGGCGATGGAAAAAACGGCATCAAGATCGTAGCCGCTCATGGCGCGCCAGGCGACATCCTTCAACAGGGACATTTCGGCCTCCAGACGTGAAACGACCCGCGCTTTTGGCGCGGGTCGCAGGATTGGATTGGCGAGACGCTTACTTGTCGTCGCGACCCTTGAGGGCTGCGCCCAGGATGTCGCCGAGCGAAGCGCCCGAATCGGACGAACCGAAATTGGCCACAGCTTCACGTTCTTCGGCGATTTCGAGCGCCTTGATCGAGAGCTGGATGCGGCCGGTCTTGCGGTCGTACTGGGTGACGCGCGCGTCGACCTTTTCGCCCTTGGAGAAACGCTCAGGACGCTGATCGTTGCGGTCGCGGCTGAGGTCGGCGCGGCGGATGAAGGCCGTCACTTCGCTGTCAGCGATGCGGACTTCGATGCCGCCTTCGTTGACTTCGATGACTTCAGTGGTGACCACGGCGTTCTTGCGCAGACCGCCCTGTTCGTTGCTGGCCGAAGCGTCTGCCAGGTCGTCAGCAGCAAGCTGCTTGATGCCGAGCGAGATGCGTTCCTTCTCGACATCGACGTCGAGAACCTTGGCCGAAACCATGTCGCCGCGGTTGTAGTCTTCGAGCGCGACTTCACCGGACTTCTGCCAGTCGAGATCGGAGAGGTGGACCATGCCGTCCACATCGCCTTCGAGGCCGATGAACAGGCCGAATTCGGTCTTGTTCTTGACTTCGCCTTCGATGGTGGAGCCAACCGGATTCTTCTCGGCAAAAGCTTCCCACGGATTCTGCAGGGTCTGCTTGAGACCGAGCGAAATGCGGCGCTTGTCCGGATCGACTTCGAGTACAACGACTTCGACTTCCTGAGAGGTCGAGACGATCTTGCCCGGATGGACGTTCTTCTTGGTCCAGCTCATTTCCGAAACGTGGATCAGGCCTTCGATGCCCGGCTCCAGTTCGACGAATGCGCCGTAATCGGTGATGTTGGTCACGCGGCCAGAGAACTTGGCTTCGATCGGGTACTTGGCTTCGATGCCTTCCCACGGATCGGACTGCAGCTGCTTCATGCCGAGGCTGATGCGGTGCGATTCATGGTTGATGCGAACGATCTGGACCTTGATGGTCTCGCCGATCGTGAGCACTTCGGACGGGTGGTTGACGCGACGCCATGCGATATCGGTGACGTGCAGCAGGCCGTCGATGCCGCCGAGATCAACGAACGCACCGTAATCGGTGATGTTCTTGACCACGCCGTCGACAACCTGGCCCTCTTCGAGCTGCTGAACGATTTCCGAACGCTGTTCGGCGCGCGATTCTTCGAGGATCGCACGGCGCGACACGACGATATTGCCGCGACGCTTGTCCATCTTCAGAATCTGGAACGGCTGCGCCACATTCATCAGCGGAGCGATATCGCGGATCGGACGGATGTCGACCTGCGAACGCGGCAGGAAGGCCACGGCGCCTTCCAGATCGACGGTGAAACCACCCTTGACCTGGTTGAAGATCGTGCCCTCAACGCGCTCATTGGCGTTGTACTTCTCTTCGAGCTTGACCCAGCTCTCTTCGCGGCGAGCCTTTTCGCGCGACAGGACGGCTTCGCCCATGGCGTTCTCGACGCGGTCGACATAGACCTCGACTTCCGAACCCACGGTGATGGTGCCGTCACGACCGGCCTGGCCGAATTCCTTCAGCGGGACGCGGCCTTCGGTCTTGAGACCGACGTCGATAATGGCCAGGTCCTTCTCGATGGCGACCACCTTGCCCTTGACGACGGTGCCTTCAGCGGCATCGTTGTCGACAAAGGAGTCGAGCAGCATCGATTCAAAATCGTCTTTCGTCACAGTTTGCTGTGCCAAACTTTTTCTCCATTGCGCCGGTCGTTGAGGGTTTCAAATCCTGCCTCGTCACGGGTCCGCTTCAGCACAAATGCCAAAGCCGGCGCACGGAGCACCGTTCTTCGAACGACAGGATGATCTTTGGTCCGGGCCAGCGAATAGACCGATTATCGCGAAGGACAGGCCCCAAGGAGGAAATTAGGAGGCGTCAGCCCCCTGCCTTGAGCGCCATGACCCGATCGACAATCTCGATGGCAGCGCGGAGTGCGGCCTCTATACCCATTTGCGTGGTATCGAGCAAGTGCGCGTCGCCGGCCTTGTAGAAGCCGCCATTGGGATTGAGCATATCGCGGGCGTCGCGTTCCTCGATCTGGTGAAACAAGGCATAGCGGTCCACCACGACGCCCCGGCTCTCCAATTGCCGCGCGCGCCGCTCCATGCGCGCTTTGCTGTCTGCCTGAATGAACAGCTTCACATCCGCATCGGGGCAGATCCTGGTGCCGATGTCGCGGCCATCAAGCACCGCGCCGCCGGGCCGCAGCGCGAAATTGCGCTGAAAATCGAACAGGGCTGTGCGCACTTCGGCGATCACAGCCACTTTTGAGGCCAAGACGCCCGTTTCTGCGCTGGTGAGTGCATCGAGATTTGTGAGATGAGCCGCGTCGAGCGCACGCGCCGCGGCAATGGCTATGCTTTGCATGTCGGGGCCGTCTTCCTTGCCCGCCACAGCCAGGCCGACTGCACGATACAACAGTCCGGTATCGAGATGGGGCAGGCGATAATGACGGGCCAGCCCGGTGGCCAGAGTCCCCTTGCCAGACGCGGCGGGGCCATCGACGGCGATGATCATGGGGGCCTCTTTAGCGATGTAAACTTGACCCAAGGCGATAAAGCGGTCAGCCGGGTTGAGCAAGGGCTAAGCATTTTACGTTTGACACGATCTGGCTTTGCCCATAACCGGACTGACCGAAATGGGCGCGAGCGGCTTTTGTGCGCCCCGCATTTTCTTTTCCGATGAGGCATGCAAATGGCCAGTTCCGAACGCGGTACCAAGCGCACCGATCCCGATACGGGTAAAAAGTTCTACGACCTCAATCAGGACCCCATCGTCTCGCCCTATACGGGCAAGTCCTATCCACGCTCTTTCTTTGAACAGCTGACCGGCAAGGCCGGCCCGGCCACCGCTCGCAAGATCGATGACGAAGACGAGCAGGACGAAGAAGACGAAGTCGAGAATGCCGGCCCCGAAATCGTCAGCCTGGAAGAAGCTGATGCCGAAGAGGGCGGCGACGACATTCCAGACGTCGAGGACGTCGAGGTCGAAGAAGATCTGGGCGACGAGGAAGATGTGTTCCTCGAAGAAGACGAAGACGAGGACGACGGCCTCGGCTTCGAAGTCAGCGACGACGAAGACCGCTGATTTCATTGTGATTTTTCCGTCGGGGAGAGTTTATCCCCGACGGGACAAAAAAGTGTCATTTAGGCACTTGCAAGGCGCGGAATGATCCAATAGGTTCCGCCTCGCTTCAGACGGGCAACGCCCCGACGAACCCAAAACTACCACAAGGTATCGCGCTTCGCACCTTGTTCGGATGGGGCCATAGCTCAGCTGGGAGAGCGCTTGCATGGCATGCAAGAGGTCAGCGGTTCGATCCCGCTTGGCTCCACCAAATTCTTCTCACATCCAATATTGTCGACGCCGCATTTCTGGTGTGAGCGTATCCACTTTGGTCGCTTCCTGCGAACGCTGTGTAAGGCCGTGTCCGGTTGATACGTCCCTCAGTAACGTCTAGTTAGCTGGTAGACATTTCTCGTGCAGGACCACCATGAGTGCGCATTCTTCCCGGCTTACCGAGCACAATATTGATCCAGACATTCTCACTCGCTGGTCGCCGCGTGCCTTCACTGACGATTCGATGCCGGAAAAGGACCTGCTGACCATTCTGGAGGCCGCACGTTGGGCGCCGTCGGCATTCAATGCCCAGCCCTGGCATTTTATCTATGCGCGGCGCGGTGGCGCGGATTGGACTGATTTCGTCGATCTTCTGGCACCCTTCAACAAGGACTGGGCACAGCATTCGGCGGCGCTTATTTTTATCGCGTCACAGACTATGCGGGCCAATTCCAAGGGTGAAAAATCGCCCAGCCGCTCACATGCCTTCGACGCCGGGGCAGCCTGGGGCCTACTCGCCCTTCAAGCCACAAAACTGGGTTGGCGCGCGCATGGCATGGCCGGGCTCGACCATGAAAAGGCGATTGCTCGCCTAGAGCTTCCGGAGGACTGGCGCATCGAGATCGCCGTCGCCATTGGGCGCGAAGGCGATAGCAGCAGCCTTGCAGAAAGCCTGCGTGCCCGCGAAGTGCCGAGCCAGCGCAAACCGCTTGCCGAAATCGCCAGCGAAGGCCGCTTCGGCGCATAATCGGGTTTTCCGTCGGCACATGTTCTGACAATGTTCTCCCACTGAGAGAATCAACCGTGCCGAAACAGCCCGTTATCCTTTCGCAATCAGCAGCGCGCGCCATCTGGTTGCGCGCGCAAAAGCTCGATCAGGCTGAGCCGTTTGGCGCTGGCCCGGATGCGGCGCGCGCGGCCATTGCCCATCTTGGCTATGTGCAGATCGACACGATCAATGTGATCGAGCGTTGCCACCACCACATTCTTTTTTCGCGCATTCCCCAATATCGCCGGGATGACCTTAGTCATTTGCAGGCGGCGGACAAATCCATCTTTGAATATTGGACACACGCGCTGAGCTATGTGCCCACGGCTGATCTGCCGTTTTTCGTACCGGCGATGAAAGCCTATCGGGACAAGCCGAGCACATGGTTCGGCTCGGTAACCAAGGTTGAAATCAGCGCGATGAAGAAGCGGCTGAGGACGGATGGGCCGCTTTCTATCCGCGACATTGACGATGACGAGCTGGTGGAGAAAAACCATGCCTGGGCCAGTCGCAAACCTTCAAAACGCGTCCTGCAGTTGATGTTCTATCAGGGCCATGTGGCCATTTCTGCGCGCGACGGCATGGTCAAAACCTATGATTTGATCGAGCGGCATTTCGGCTGGGACAAAAGCCCCCGCCCCGCCACCGAGCGACAGGTCTCTGCATATCTGCTCGACCGCGCCCTAAAGAGCCAGGGGGTGGTCAGCGTGGAGTCGATCTGCCATCTCAACAATGGCGCCAAGGCAGCAATGCGCGAATTGATCGAAGCGCGGGTCAAAGCCCGAAAGCTGGTGCCGGTACGATTGGAAGGCCAGGACAAAGTTGCCTTATGGGCTGCGCCCGAAACTCTTGAACCCGCCGGCCCCGTTGCGCCACGCACCCACATCCTCTCGCCCTTCGACCCGCTGATCATCCAGCGCAAAAGGCTCAAGGCGTTTTTCGACTACGACCATATTTTTGAAGCCTATGTCCCCGCCGCCAAGCGCCACTATGGCTATTTCGCTCTGCCTATTCTCGTGGGGGACAGGATCCTTGCCGCCATCGACCTCAAGACAGACCGGGTTCAGGGCAAATTGCTGACGCAGAAATTGACCTGGCTGGCTGACCCTGGTGCAGAGGCCAAAGCGGCAATCGATATTGAACTGGGCCGCTTTGAAGATTTCCAGCTTGGTCGCTGAAATAAAACCGAGCAGCCTGTCATCCTAATCGAGCGGACGTCCAAAAGGGATCACCTCACGCTGCAACCCTTTACGCTGTTGAGCGAGATGATCAATTGCATTGCGCAAGCCTGCAACCAGACCATCGCGGAACTGCATCCAGAAGAATTGGACTTTGTGGTTTTCAGCAAAAACATGACGCATCACGGGCTTGGTAATACTGCTTTGCGCGACAGCGGCATCCCTGGCTGCCGTTGTATTCATCTGGCGACACAAGGCCGGATCTGCCTGAGCTCGGGATAGAGACATTCCCGGCTGGTCGAAGGCGCTGAATAGCGCCAGATCAAACTGCATCTTCCGCAGCGCCGCATCGCCAATAAGCCGTTTTGCCGCATCGTTGCGGATGAGATAACCAGCCGCGCCCCTCGGCGTCGACCGGAAGGGCCGCAAGGCAATGCCATTGTCACTCCGCCACTTGGCTGGATAAAGCCGCATCGGCTTACCCGTTGTCTCAATTCTGATCAGGTCCAGATCGAGATCGGCGGCGTCTGCCAAAAATGTCGGCAAGTCAGCGGAAAGCTCTACATCGTCTTCCAGAACAAGCCCGTATGTGTGCCCGCTCTGGACAATGGCATGCCAGGCTTTTTCGTGGCTGAGGGTACAGGCCAATTCCGTCTGCCACAGGAACCTTTGCCGTTCGGGATTGCAATAGGCCTCAATATCAGTGGCGGTCAGATCAGCTGGCGTTACCGCCTCAATACGTACCCCCGCCAGACCAAGCTTTTGCAGCTGCGCTTCCATGTAAGCGCGCCGCTCGGGCCTGCTCGACAGATTGATGTAGTAGATGGGGATCACTTGCAGCCTCTGAATTTTGGCGATGTATTCATGCATGCCCCGGTCAGGGTCAAGAAGTCCTAACTCGACTGCGAAACAAAAATGCCCGCCAGAGGCGGGCATTTGCAGATCGTGCAATCTTGAGGTTCAGTGCAGGGTAGCGAGCCCGATGGACTGATCACCCAGCCATTCATTGACGGCATCGCTACTGTCCGAAACCATGAGCGGGGTGCCATCTGCGGACATGACGAGCTGATACTGCGTCATCGCGTCGAATTCGGCATCGTCGATCATGGCGGACAGAACCTGACCATAAACCGGTTTGATATAGGCGACGGCATCCCCACCCAAAGCGGCGAACTCAGCGCGCGTAAGGGTTTTCAGGGGATTTGCGGCTTCGACCGCTGCATCAGAATTTCTCTTGTCCATCATCTAGTCGGCCCTTTCCTGCTTTTCTTTCCTCACAATGAGCGAATGTCGATTCTTCGGGCGATCTTGGCGGCCTGGGGCCGCTCTAAGTCTATAACGAGCATGCCATGGCCCAGAGTTGCATTTTTAACCTCCATGCCGTCGGCGAGGAGGAAATTGCGCTGGAACTGGCGGGCGGCAATACCGCGGTGCAGATAGTCCTTTCCCGGCTCGTCCTTCTGTTTGCCGCGAACCTGCAACTGGTTGTCTTCCACCGTGACGTCGAGTTCGCCCTGGGCGAAGCCGGCGACAGCAATCGAAATCAGAAACCGCTCGGCGCCATCTTCGCCCAGAGTTCTTTCGATATTATACGGAGGATAGCCCTCTGCGGATCGAGCCAGCCGATCGATACGCTCCTCAAAGGCATCGAAGCCGAGGAGAAAGGGCGCAGAAAACACCGAGATACGCGACATGAAACCGTCCTTGATCGTCAAGCAACGTCTTGCGCTGCTGACCCGATAGGAGTGGCATCGGCAACGTGACAGAGATATGGGTCAGGCACGCAAAAGGTTCAAGACATGGCTCAAACCGTCGCAATCATCACTCCGGCCTATAAAGCGCAGGATACACTGCCCGCGACGGTGCAGAGCGTATTGAGCCAGACCCATGGAGACTGGGAGCACTGGATCATTGCCGATGATGGCTTCGATTATGCGGGATTCGTTGCTGATCGGGGCCTTGCCGATTCAAGACAGGTGTTTCTCAGCAGCGGCGGCATCGGGCGTGGCGCTTCAAACACCCGCAATGTGGCGCTAGACCGGCTCGAAACGTCCTATGCCGCCATTCTCGATGCCGATGACGGGCTGAAGCCGCAAAAGCTGGAAGCAGCGGTTGCCGCTCTGACGGATCATGGCATTGTCACCACCGCACTTGACGTCATGACGACTGATTTCGCCCATCTCCGCTTCGTCGGCACAGGTCAGGATCGCGCTCTGATGCCCGGCGAACACAAATGGGTGAGTCTATCGATGGACTCCATGATCGTCTGGGATCGGCGGCGGGGAGACGGGCGCTATGATCCGGCCATGAGCAATATGACGGATCTCGAATTCCTGCTGCAGCTCTACCGCACCATACCGCAAAGCTACCATCTGGGCACACCGCTTCATGATTACATCAAACGCGATGGCTCGATGAGCAATGGCAAGGATGTAGCGGCGGGGATGATCGCCTCCAAGCGCGAAATCCTGCGCAGGCTGGAGAGCGGGCATTATGGGCTTTGGTCTCAAGACGTTGCCGGACTCACCGGATTCCTGCGTGTTTCGCTTGAAGCCGAAGCGGCCTATGGCACGGCGCTTGCGGCCCGGCCCGGGCTATTGTTCGAAGACCATCTCGAACCCATGCTGACCGCAGCACGTGCCTGATCATCCAAGCAATATGGCTTCAATGTCATCGTGGATGGCCTTCCAGTCCTCTGCGCTGATCGGGTGAAAATCAAACCCTCGCAAAAGCATCGCGCCTTCGCAGGCGAGCAGAGCCAGGCGCGCTTTGCGACCAGCTAACGTAGAGAGGTCGAGCCGGTCGAGGATAGCGGCGTAATATTCCCGCGCGCCTTTGCGATATTCGGGCGACCGCATGAAATTGGCGATCAGCGCCACACTGCGTTCGGTGATCAGGGTCTCGGCGTCGCGGCTCGCCAGCACATGAGCCTTGGCCCAGTTCTCGCCACTGTCCCCGGCCCGGGCAATGAAGTCCTCTGCGATCTTATCCATGGACGCAAAGACGCGATTGAACAGCGCATCGATCAACGCGTCCTTACTGGGAAAGGCGTAGAGCACGCCGCCTTTGCTGACGCTCGCTTCGGCGGCGACTGCGTCCATGGTCAAATGCCCGGCGCCATCGCGCAGCACGACACGCTCGGCAGCATCCAGCAGCGCGCCGCGATCAATTGTTTGTTTCCGGCCCATCACATTCTCTTTTCAAACCGTCTGGACGGATATATATGCGCCCACTCCTGCATATCAAATGAAATTGCCTTTGAGGCAAAGAGGTTTCGACATGTCTGCCCCACCCAATCGCTGGCTTGTCCTTGTCGCCGTGATGCTAGCCTTCACACCCATCGTCATCGACATGACGATCCTGCACATTGCCGTGCCATCCCTGACCATGGCGCTCAATGCCAGTGGCACGGAAATCCTCTGGATCATCGACATCTACCCGCTGATGATGGCGGGCCTGCTCGTGCCCATGGGCACTTTGGCCGATCGCATCGGCAATCGTCGCATGCTGCTCACCGGTCTAGTGGTTTTTCTGATTGCGTCGGTCATCGCCGCCTTTGCGCCAAGTGCTGCCGTACTCATCGGCGCGCGTATCTTGCTTGCAGTGGGAGCCTCTATGGTCATCCCCAATGTGCTGGCACTGATCCGTCAGAGCTTTGACGACCCCAAGGAACGCGGCATCGCGCTCGGCCTTTGGGGCACTGTCGGCTCGGCGGGCGCCGCTCTCGGCCCACTAACTGGTGGTTTCCTGCTTGAACATTTCTGGTGGGGCTCGGTCTTTCTCATCAACGTGCCGGTGATGCTGATAGTCTGGCCGCTGGCCTATGCCGTCCTGCCGCGCCGGAAGCCCTCCGGCGCCGGACATTGGAGCATCGGCCAGGCGATTATCCTGATTGTCGGGCTGATCACCACCGTTTACGCCATCAAATCCGGCTTCAAGCCCGGCGCATCCCCGCTCGTGACCTTTGCCGCATTGGCAATCGGCATCAGCGCCATCGCCCTCTTCGTGCGCAAACAACTGGCCTCGGCCACGCCTATGCTGGACATCTCCCTGTTCTCGCGCCCGGCCATAACCATGGGCGTGCTGATGGCGCTGGTCGTCACCGGCGCCCTGGCAGGCGCTGAGCTGACCATCGCTCAGGAACTGCAATTCGTCGTGGGGCGCAGCCCGCTCGAAGCGGGGCTGTTCATGATGCCACTGGTCATTGCTTCAGCCATTGGCGGGCCACTGGCTGGCTATGCAGCGTCCGTTGTCGGGCTGCGCATGGTCGCCTCGCTCTCCCTGCTGGTGGCAGCGGGAAGCCTGGCCGGGCTTGGTTTCAGCAACTTTCACGATCCGGGACTTGGCGTTATCGCGCTCATGGTGGGACTTGGTCTTTCGCTCAGTATCGGGCTGACGGCCTCTTCCATCGCCATCATGTCGAGTGCTCCCGTGGAAAAGGCTGGCGCAGCCGGCTCGCTGGAAGGCACGGGTTATGAAATGGGCGCTGGGCTGGGCATCACCTTCTTTGGTGTCCTCTTGGCAACCAGCTACTCGTCGGCCCTACGTGTTCCTGCCGAGCTTGCAGATGTGCTGCCTGCAGGCGCTACCCATTCCATCGGCGAGACCATGCTGGCTGCGCGTGATCTGGGTGAGGCCGGCGCACCGCTGGTTGAGGCGGCAAGCATGGCCTTTACCAATGCCCATTCAACGGTTCTGCTTACCGCAGCAACGCTGATCGGGCTCATGGCACTGGCCGTCTTCTTCGCCCTTCGCCACTATCGCGACGACGAGGCTGTTGCGGCGCATTAGGGGCGTGGCGGCACTTGCCTTGCCGACACTTTCCCCCTATAGAGCCGCATCCTCCGGATCGCCCGGCCAAAAGGCATGCCGTGGCGGTTCATGAATGCGATGGGCCTCAATCCATCCAATAATACTCTAAAGGACCCGCAAAATGCCCAAGATGAAGACCAAGTCCGGTGCCAAGAAGCGTTTCAGCTTCACCGCAACCGGCAAGGTGAAGGCTGGCGTTGCCGGCAAGCGCCACCGCCTGATCAGCCACAACGCAAAGTACATCCGCACCAACCGCGGCACCAAGATCCTGTCCAAGGGCGACGAGGGTCTGGTGAAGTGGTACATGCCGTACAACCGCTAAGCTGGAAGGACACCAATAAATGGCACGCGTAAAAAGAGGCGTAACCGCCCACGCCCGTCACAAGAAGGTCTTGAAGGCCGCCGAGGGCTATTATGGCCGTCGTAAGTCTACGATCCGTATTGCCAAGCAGGCCGTCGAAAAGGCCGGCCAGTACGCTTACCGCGACCGCCGCGTCAAGAAGCGCAACTTCCGCGCTCTGTGGATCCAGCGCATCAACGCCGCCGTGCGCGATCACGGCCTGACCTATGGCCGATTTATCGACGGCCTCAGCAAGGCTGAGGTTGCTGTCGACCGCAAGGTGCTGAGCGATCTCGCGATCACCCAGCCCGAAGCGTTCGCAGCCCTGGTCGTCAAGGCCAAGGCAGCGCTGGCGTATCTGGAAAGCGTGGACTCCGTTACCCACGCCCGCGTCACCGCTTAAAACCTAAGCTCCGCTGAGGTCAAAAATCGCGCCTTGCGCCGCCCGAGAGGGCTGGCGCGGGGCGTTTTTGTTTGGTCTATAGCCCCCAGCACGTCGAACGAGATTGTCCATGTCCCTGCAAACACAGATCGAAACCCTGCGCAGCGAGCTTTCCGCCGCCATCGCCGCAGCAGAAAATGAAGCCGCACTCGATGCCGTGCGTGTTGCAGCACTTGGCAAGAAGGGGTCCATTTCGGCTCTGCTCGCCACTTTGGGCTCAATGGCGCCGGAGGATCGTAAATCCGCTGGGCCCGCCATCAACGGCCTCAAGAATGACATTGCCGGGCTGATCGATGGCCGCAGCACCGACCTCAAGGGCGCAGCGCTCGAAGCCCGGCTCAAGGCCGAAACACTCGATGTGACGCTGCCGCTAAAACCCGCTCCCACGGCCAAGGGCCGCGTGCATCCGATTTCTCAGACCATTGACGAAATCACCGCCATTTTCTCCGATATGGGCTTCTCCATCGCCGAAGGGCCCGATATCGAGACCGACTATTACAATTTCACCGCGCTGAACTTCCCCGAAGGCCATCCGGCGCGCGAAATGCACGACACCTTTTTCATGAAACCCGGCCCGGACGGGGTGAAGAAGGTGCTGCGCACCCATACCTCGCCGGTGCAGGTGCGCGTCATGCAGAAAACCAATGAAAAGCCAGCCGCTGGCTATCTCACGCCCCCGCAGGACCCGCCGATCCGCGTGGTTATGCCGGGCCGCACCTACCGCAATGACTCTGACCAGACCCATACCCCGATGTTCCATCAGGTCGAAGGGCTGGTCATCGACAAGTCGAGCCATATCGGCCAGCTCCGCTGGGTGCTGGAAGAATTTTTGAAGGCCTTCTTTGAAGTGCCGAGTGTCACCCTGCGCTTCCGCCCCAGCTTTTTCCCCTTCACTGAACCCAGCATGGAAGTGGACGTGCAATGCGACCGCTCGGGCTCGGAAGTGAAGATCGGCGAGGGCAATGACTGGCTCGAAATCCTGGGCTGCGGCATGGTTCACCCGAACGTCTTGCGCAATGCCGGGCTCGATCCTGATGTCTATCAGGGCTTTGCCTTTGGCGTCGGCATCGACCGCATCGCCATGCTGAAATATGGCATGCCAGACCTGCGCGCCTTCTTTGACGCCGACCAGCGCTGGATCGAGCATTACGGCTTCCGCCCGCTCGATCTCCCCACCCTTTTCGGCGGACTTTCGAGCTAAGGAGCCACAGATATGAAATTCACTCTCGACTGGCTCAAGGAACATCTCGACACTAATGCCTCGCCCGAGGAGATCGGGGTCGCGCTGACCCAGATCGGCCTTGAAGTGGAAGGCATTGAAAGTCAGGGCAAGGCGCTCGAAAAGTTCGTCGTCGCCCATGTGGTGGAAGCCAAGGCGCATCCCACTTCCGACCACCTCAATATCTGCAAGGTTGATGCGGGCACGGGCGAGTTGATCGATGTGGTCTGTGGCGCTCCCAATTGCCGCACTGGCCTCAAGACTGTCTTTGCCGCGCCGGGCACCTATATTCCGGGCAAGGATTTTGAACTGAAGGGCGGCGTCGTCATTCGCGGCGCGCCGTCCAATGGCATGCTGTGTTCGGCGGCCGAGCTTGAGCTGAGCGAAGATCACGACGGCATTATCGAATTGCCGGAAGACGCCCCGATCGGCACTAAATATGTCGACTATGCCGGAATCAACGGCGTGGTTTTCGACATTTCCATCACCCCAAACCGTGGTGACGCGACTGGCGTTTATGGCGTGGCGCGCGACCTCGCTGCTTTCGGCCTCGGCACACTGAAGGCCACCGATTTCTCGGCTGTCCCGTCCGAAGGTAAGAGCCCGATTGCACCACTGCCGCAGAATTTTGCGGCGGGTGAAAACAAGGCCATCCGCAAGTTTGCCGGTCGCTATATTGCCAAGGTCAAGAACGGGCCATCGCCCGACTGGCTGCAGGCGCGCCTGCGCGCCGTGGGCCTCCGCCCCATCAACGCCGTTGTCGACATCACCAATCTGGTCTCGCTGGGCTGGGGCCGTCCGCTCCACGCCTATGACGCCGACAAGGTCGAGGGCGCAATGGTGCTCCGCACGGCGCGCGGCGAGGCTTTCGATGCGCTCGACAACAAAATCTATACGCTCGACGAGACGATGACCGTCATCGCCGACGACAAGGGCCCGCTCTGTCTCGGCGGCATTATGGGCGGCATCCGCTCCGGCGTTACCGACGAGACCACCAATGTCTTCATGGAATGCGCCAGCTGGGATGCCGATCTCATCGCTCAGGCCGGTCGCAAGACCGGCATCGTCTCGGATGCGCGCTATCGTCTCGAACGCAATGTCGATCCGGCCCTGACCGAACCGGGTCTCGAACTGGCGACGCGCCTTGTGCTGGAGCTCTGCGGCGGCGAGCCGATGGAGCCCGCCATTTCGGGCGAAGACGTATTCCCCGATACCAGCGTCGAATTCCCGCTGGCCGAGGTCAAGCGCCTCACCGGGCTCGACGTATCAGTCAGCGAGATTGAGGCCATTCTCGACCGCCTCGGCTTTGCCGTTGAAGGCTCTGGCGATGTGCGTACCGTCAAGGTGCCATCCTGGCGCCCGGACGTGACGCAGAAGGCCGATCTCGTCGAAGAAGTCATGCGCATGGTTGGCGTCGACAATGTGCCGGTCGAGCCGCTGCCGCGTCTCAACCATGTCGCGCCGCGCATGCTGACGACGATCCAGAACCGCCGCCGCATCGCCCGTCGGTCTCTTGCCGCACGCGGGCTCGATGAAGTTGTTACATGGTCTTTCATCAGCCATGAAGACGCCACCCGCTTCGGTGGCGGCAGTGAAGACCGTCAATTGGCCAATGCCATTGCCTCGGACATGACCGATATGCGGCCTTCGTTGCTACCGGGCCTGCTTGCAGGCGCGCGCCGCAACGCCAATCGAGGTTTTGCTGATGTGGCCCTGTTCGAAGTCGGCCAGGTCTTCCTCTCCGATCAGCCGGAAGGCCAGCACACCTATGCCTCCGGCGTCCGCACCGGCACGGCAACGCTCGATGGCGCGGGCCGCCACTGGTCGGGCAAGCCCGAAGCGGTCACGGTCTGGGATGCCAAGGCCGATCTCGCCGCCACGCTCGACGCACTGGGCGTCGACATCGACAAGGTTCAGCTTCTTCCCGAAGCCGCCGCCTGGAGCCATCCGGGCCGTGGCGGGCGCATCGCGCTTGGCCCCAAGGTGACACTGGGCTGGTTTGGTGAACTGCATCCGGCGCTCGCCGCCGAACTCGACATCGATGGCCCTGTAACGGCCTTCGAAATCGACCTCGATGCCCTGCCTGAGCCACGCAAGAAGGCTACCAAGACCAAGCCTGCCCTTGAGCTATCGCCCTTCCAGCCGGTCAGCCGCGACTTTGCCTTTGTGATGGATCGGGGCGTTACCGCCGCCGCCATTCTCAAGGCCGCCAAAGGTGCGGACAAGGCGCTGATCAAGGATGTCGGCATTTTCGACGTGTTCGAAGGCGCTCATGTCGGCGAAGGCAAGAAGTCAGTCGCCATCGAAGTGACCTTGCAACCCAAGGACAAGACACTGACCGACGAAGAGATCGAAAAGGTCTCGGCAGCGGTGGTTGCGGCTGTGACCAAGACGACTGGTGGGGAATTGCGGAAGTAATTCACCAGGGCGCGGTGGGCAGGCTCCTGCGCCTCCCTCCCCCTTGAGGGGAGGGATCGAGGGAGGGGGTGGTTGTGTGGGTCACTGATGGACCCCCACCCCCGGCCCCTCCCCTCAAGGGGGAGGGGAGGTATGAACCGATCCATCGAGTTGACCCATGTCCCGCACCGACTACATTCTCGCCCGCCTCAGCCAGCTTCATCCCAAGCTGATCGATCTCAGTCTCGACCGCATGCTGCCACTGCTCGAAAAGCTGGGCAATCCGCAGGATCATCTGCCGCCAGTGATCCATGTCGCGGGCACCAATGCCAAGGGTTCGACCATTGCCTATCTGCGCGCCTTTCTCGAAGCGGCGGGCAAATCGGTCCATGTCTATAATTCGCCTCATCTCGTGCGCTTCAACGAGCGCATCCGCCTCGCCGGACACTATGTCGGCACACGCAAGCTCAATGCAGCGCTGGAAGAGGTGGAAGCCATCAACAATGGCGATCCGATCACCTTTTTTGAAGTAACCACGGTTACCGCCTTCAAGCTCTTCGCCGAGACCAAGGCCGATTACCTGTTGCTCGAAACCGGTATGGGCGGCACTTACGATACCACCAATGTGGTCAAACAGCCGCTCGGCACCATCATCACGCCCATCGACTACGATCATCAGGGTTTTCTCGGCAATACGCTGGCCGAGATTGCGGGCAACAAGGCCGGCATCCTCAAGCGCGGGGCAAAGGCCGTCATGGGCCTGCAACAGGACGAAGCGCGCAAGGTGCTGGAACGCGCCGCGCACCGCCTTGGCATACGCCCAATCTGGCAGGGCGAGGATTTTCATGGGTCCGAGCAGGATGGGCGGCTGGTCTATTCCGACGAAACCGGCCTGCTCGATCTGCCGCCCCCTGCCCTGATTGGCACGCATCAATTCGACAATGCGGCTCTGGCCGTTGCCGCCTGCCGCCATTTTGATCTGCCGGTCGATGACACCGCTCTCGCCGAAGGCCTCCGCCGCGTGAGCTGGCCTGCTCGCATGCAGCCGATCCGCGAGGGCAAGCTGCGCGCCCTGCTTCCAGCCACGCACGAGGTCTGGCTCGATGGCGGGCACAATGCCCATGGGGCAGCCGCGCTCGCTCGCGCCATCACCGCCATGCCGGAGAAGCCGCTGGTGCTAATCATGGGGATGATGAATACGCGCGCGCCTGAGGATTTCCTCGCGCCGTTTCAGGACCTTCACCCCGTGCACATCTCGACGCTCACCATTCCCGGCGAGCAAAATGCCCATAAGGGCGAAGAGATCGCTGCGCGCGCCCGCGCGATGGGCTTTGCCGCGACAGCTGAGCGCTCCATCACCACAGCGCTGGCGGCTGCAGCCGAAATCATGAATGCGCGCGTGCTGATCTGCGGCTCGCTTTATCTCGCCGGTGATGTGCTGGCGAAAAACGGTACGCAGCCCGAATAGCGCAAAAAGAAGCGGGCCACCCGAAGGCGGCCCGCTCAACATTTCTGAAATCAGCCGATCAGGCCGCGCAGTCGGATTCCTGCGGCGCGGTCAACACTGCGCGCATGCGGGCAGTGTCATTGCTGGAGCGCAACTCATCCACCACCGCGTCGGTGCGAAGCATGCGCGCCACCCGCGAAAGCGCCTTGAGGTGATCCGCACCGGCGCCGACAGGCGCGAGCAGCAGCATCACCAGGTCCACCGGCTGATCGTCGACCGAGTCGAACTCGATCGGCTCATCGAGCCGCGCAAAGACCGCAATGACACCATTGAGGCCCTTGAGCTTGCCATGGGGAATGGCAATGCCATTGCCCAACCCGGTGGAGCCCAGCTCTTCACGCGCCATAAGGGCGTCGACAATCTCGGCCTCGGAGAGACCGGTCCGTTCGGCTGCCTTGTGCGCTAGCACTTCAAAGAGCTGGCGTTTGTCGGTGATCCCCGTGCAAGTCAGCACGGAGTCTTCCGCCAGAATATCGGCCAATTCCATCAATCTGCCTTGGGAAACATTTATCCAGTTTGAGGCAAATGCGCCGCCTAATTGGCGCCCAGAGCCGGATCTATCCAGCCTATATTGCCGTCCGCGCGGCGGTAGACCACATTTAGGCCTCCATGTCCAGCGTGTCGGAACATCACAACCTGCTGACCGGTGAGGTCGAGTTCCATCACGGCCTCTTCCACACTCATCTGGCGCAGGTTCTTGCTGCTCTCGGCGATGACGGGGGGTGCATAATCCTCATCCAGCTCGTCCAGCTCATCGCTGGCGCCAAAAACGGTATATTGCGCCATAACGGCATCGGCGGCACTGCCATTGCCCTTGCGGTGGCTGCGGAGCTTACGGTTGTAGCGCCGCAGGCGTTTTTCGATATTGGTGGCCATGACTTCATAGGCACTGGTCGCGTCGCCGCCCTGGGCGCTGGCCTGCAGGGTCGTGCCCGAATCCAGATGCACCACGCAATCTGCGCGGAACCCGATTCCATCGGGGGTCAGAGTAAGATGGCCGTCATAACCGCCGTCGAAATACTTTCCGACAACACTGGCGAAATGATCCTCCGCTTTGCCGCGAAGGGCATCGCCGACATCCATGTTCTTTCCCGAAACGCGTAAGGTCATGGCTTTTTTCCTTTCGGTCGTTAGGCGACGCGAGAGTTCCGAAAAGCCGCTTCCCGGCTTCACGGGATCACGTCTGCCGACACACCTGACATGGGGTGCCGACAGGGCCAATGCTAGTCCCGCTTCGCGCTGCCTGTCCATGCTCAAAGCCAACCCAACCCACCGATTCAGGGGGTGACAGTGCCAGCAGCTCATCTTAGCCTTCACAAAATGCAAATTGGGGGAAGGCATATGGAAGTCCCTGCCCTGGCTGTAAGCGGCGTTACGCCGGTCTTATCACCCTTGCTTGTGCTGTTTCTGATCACGGTCGCCCTCGGCGGCTTCATGTTCGCGGCTGCGCTGATTTGGCGCAATGTGCTTCTGGTTACCCGAGGGCGGCTCAACCCGCTGCGCATAACGGATTTAGGCAAGGCTGCTGATCCGGGATTTTCCACCCGGGCCGCCGGAGCAAAGCCGTTCATCAACACACTCTATGCGCGACTGGCCTTCATAATGCTGATCCTTGGCGGGGCCGGTCTTGTCGGCACGGGGCTTTGGGGACTGTTCAACGGCTGATCGCGATTCGGGCCAAGCTCCTGAGCCTGCCGTGTTCAAAGCGCCGGCCCCCTAGCAGATTGCGATGACCTCTTCGTCTGTCATCCGGCCCGGTACGATGGTCAGGGGGATCGGCAGCACATTGGCGCGCGCGGCAAAGTGGGTCACAAGAGGCCCCGGGCCATCGGGCGACTTGGAGGCAGCAAGCACCAGGATGGCAATATCCTTGTCCCGGGCAATGACATCCTCGATCTGTTCAGCGCCATTGCCTTCCCGGATCACCGATTCCGTGCGGACATCGCCGATTTCCCGGATACGGGCCAGCCTCATATCGAGAATGCGCTCGGCTTCTTCCACCGCTTCGGCCCGTAATACGTCTTCGACACCCATGCCGATAAATTCGGGCTGGGCGACCACACTCATCAGAACGACCGTGCCGCCGGTGCGCTTGGTGCGCCAGGCGGCAAAGGTCAGCGCACGGTCGCATTCCTCGGTCTCATCGATCACGACGAGGAATTTGCGCTTATATTCGATCTCGGAGACCATGGGTCCTCCTGCTACCGCACGAAACCAACGATATCGCGGACCTCCGCCATGACCGGCTGGGCGATGGCCCGAGCCCGTTCGGCGCCGTCGCGCAGAATATTGTCCATCTCGCCGCGATCGGCCACCAGGCGCTTCATCTCGCCGGCAATCGGCGCCAGAACCGAGACAGCCAGATCGGCCAATGCGGGTTTGAATACACCCCAGCCCTGTCCGCCGAATTGACCAAGCACAGCATCGACCGACTGATTGGACAGCGCGGCATAGATGGCCACCAGATTTTCTGCCTCTGCGCGACCGTCGAGGCCAGCAGCCTCGCTGGGCAGCGCTTCGGCGTCGGTGGTGGCACGCTTGATTTTCTTTGCGATCGTATCGGCATCGTCCATCATATAGATGGTAGCCAAATCCGAGGCTTCAGACTTGCTCATCTTCTTGGAGCCGTCCTTGAGCGATTTCACGCGCATGGCGGGGCCAGTGGCGAGGGTCTCGGGAACAGGGAAGAAATCGCCCTTCACGCCCGCCGCCTTGATCTGCTTTTTGTAGTCGTGGTTGAACTTCTTGGCGATGTCGCGGGTCAGCTCAAGATGCTGGCGCTGGTCTTCACCGACCGGCACGGCAGTCGCTTTATACAGAAGAATGTCGGCAGCCATCAGCGAGGGATAAGCGTAAAGGCCGAGCGAAACAGCTTCAGAATTTTCGCCACCTTCGCCGCCCGCCTTGTCCTTGAACTGGGTCATGCGGCTCATCCAGCCAACGCGCGCCACGCAGTTGAAAATCCAGCCCAGCTCGGCGTGTTCAACCACCTGAGACTGATTGAAGATGATCGACTTCTTGGGATCCAGACCCGCCGCGATATAGGCTGCGGCGATTTCATAGGTCCAGCGCTTGAGGTCAGCCGGGTCCTGCCAGACGGTGATGGCATGCATGTCGACCACGCAATAGATGGTCTCATGGGTTTCCTGCAGCGGCACGAACCGGCGGATGGCGCCGAGATAATTGCCAAGATGCAGATCGCCGGATGGCTTGATGCCGGAAAAGACGCGGGGGCTGAACGTCATGATGCCCTTCTAACCAAGACGAGAATTTCAGATGCCGTTCTATACGGGGCAGAGCCGGATGGGAACCGGCTAGCCGCGCCGACGGAAACGCCGCATCAACTGGATAAGGTTCTGTGTGCCCGAAATATGGATCAGGGTAAAATAGGTGAGGCTGCCGAAAACCACCAAAGCGGCCAAAACACCGCCCTGCCGCCAAAGCGGTACGCCCGGCGCAAGATGAGCGGCGCCCTGATTGGCAAGCAGATAGAGCGCTGCGCCCATGATCAGCGCAACCAAAAGTATGGCTAGCTGTCCCCACCATTGCGGTGCGGTCAGCCTGAAGTGGCAGCGCAGGGCCAGTGTTCCGGCCAGCAGGACGACATTGAGCCAGGATGAGGCCGCCGTGGCAATGGCGATGCCGACATGGACGAGGCTGGGAAAGAGCCAGAGGGAAATGGCAATATTGGCCACAACGCTGGCCCCGGCGAAAAGGGTAGGCGTCAACGTGTCTTCGCGGGCGAAAAAGCCCGGCTGTAGCACCCGGATCAAAACATAGGCCGGCAGGCCAGCAGAGAAGGCCACCAATGCCTCGGCGGTCTGGGTCGTTGCCAGAACCGAAAAGGCCCCGCGCTCAAACAACACTCTTACGATGGGCTCAGCCAGCGCCATCAAGGCAATGGCCGCGGGCATGGTGAGAAGCATTGAGATGAACAGCGCCTGATCCTGACTGGCGCGAGCCTCGATTTCACGTCCGCCTTTGAGATGACGGCTGAGTTCAGGCAGGAGCACAGTGCCCACCGCTATGCCGATAATGCCCAGCGGCAATTGATAGAGCCGGTCAGCATAGGACAGCACGGAAATGGCGTTATCAGCGCCCGAGGCAATGATCGTGCCGACGAAAATATTGATCTGGGTGATGCCGCCCGCAAGGATTGCGGGAATGGCCAATACCCAAAAGCGCCGAACCTCTGGATCGAGTTTGGGCAGGTGTAGCTTCGGGCGGAACCCTGCACGTTCGATTGCGGCCCAGACCAGCACCAATTGCGCAATGCCACCACCCATCGTGGCGATGGCCACCCATATCGTGGCATTGGCCGGGTCCTGCACGAAGAACGTGGCCAGCGGGATCAGCATGGCGATGTTGACGATATTGAGCAGGACCGGGGCGAAAGCTGCCGCGAAGAAGCGGCCCAGCGTATTGAGGATGGCTCCATAAGCCGCCATCAGCGACATGCAGGCGAGATAGGGGAACATGATCCGCGTCAAAAGCACGGTCAGCTCGAACTTTTCCGTGTCCTCGACAAAGCCGGGCACGAAAGCGACCATGATCTGCGGCATGAAGATTTCGACCACAATGGTCACGATCACCAGCATGACGACAAGCCAGCTCATGATCCGAGCGGCGAGCAGCTTTGCGCCGTCCTCGCCCTGCTGTTCCAGTGCGCCGGAAAACATCGGCACGAAAGCGGTATTGAAAGCGCCCTCGGCAAAGAGCCGTCGAAACAGATTGGGGAAACGGAATGCGGCAAAGAAGGCGTCCGCCGCAGGACCGGTGCCGAGCACCGCCGCCATCAAGGCATCGCGCACAAAACCAGCGAGGCGCGAAACCAGCGTCAGTGAGCCGACAGAGACAAAATTGCGGAAGAGGCTCACGGCCTGTCGCTACCCATTGGCCACCCGCTTGACCTCGGGCCGCTCGAAGACGCTCATCAGCGCGTCGTGGATTTTCTTCTGCCGCGCCTTCACGTGGATTTTCTGCCCCGTCAGGTCGGTAACGTAGAAGACGTCGACAGCCTTTTCGCCATAGGTGCCGATATGGGCGGAACCAATGGTCAAACTCAAATCCGAAATTTCGCGGGTCAGCGCATAGAGAAGACCAATACGGTCGAGGCCCGCCACTTCGATGACAGTGAATTTTTCTGAGATGGCATTGGACACCGAAACCTGCGCCGGTAGCGCAAAGGGTCTGAGGCGCTTGTTGTGGCGCGATTCCTTGCCCAGATCGATCATCACCTGACGCTTGCCCTGAAGCAGTTGCTTGACCGTGTCGATGATGCGCGTCGCGCGAACCTTTTCGTCCTCGTCCGAGGTAAAGGCGCGGCGCAGCCGGAACGTGTCGATGGCACGGCCATCACGGGTTGAGAAAATCTGCGCCCCGATAATGGACGCATCCTGCATGGTGCAGGCCCCTGCGATCAGCGACAGCAGGCGCGGATGGTCCGGCACATAAAAGCTGACCTCAGTGATCCCTTCAAAGGCCTTCACTCGAATGGACCCGGCAAAGGCCTGTCCCGACTGATCCGCATTGTGGATCATCTTGGCGTGCTCGATCTGCAATTCCGGCTCGGCGCGTAGCCAGTAATGGTCGTAATGACGGGCAGCATAAGCCGCCATCTCATCTTCCGGCCAATTCGGCAGGGCGCGGGACAGACTCTGTTTGGCCTCGTTGACGCGCACGGAATGGCTGACCTGACTGTGCCCGCCCGATAGCAGCGGCTCGGTGGCGTAATAGAGCGAGCGCAAAAGCGACCCCTTCCAGCCGGTCCAGGTGCCCGGCCCCACTGCCCGAATATCGCAGGCGGTCAGGATCATCAGCAGCGCCAGCCGTTGCGGGGATTGCACCACATCGGCAAAAGCTTTTGCCGTCTCGGGGTCCTGAATATCGCGCGCCTGCGCAATTTCACTCATCAAGAGGTGATATTCGATCAGCCAAGCGACCGTATCGGTTTCCGCAGGAGTTAATCCGAAGCGTGGGCAGAGTTTGCGGGCAATGCGCGTTCCCGCGATGGAGTGATCCTCAGGACGGCCCTTGGCGATGTCGTGGAGGAAAAGCGCGACATAGAGGAGGCGCGTATCGTTGAGTTGCGGCAGCAACTCATGGGTCAGCGGCAATTCCTTGCGCAGCCCGCCATTGGCGATCTCGGCCATGACGCCCACCGAGCGGATCAGATGCTCGTCCACCGTATAGTGGTGATACATGTTGAACTGCATCAGCGCGACGATCTTGCCGAAATCGGGCACGAACTTGCCGAGCACGCCGCTCTCGTTCATTTGCCGCAGGATACGCTCGACATAGAGCGGACTGGTCAGCACGGTCAGGAAATGCGCATTAGCCTTGGGATCGTTGCGGACCTTGTTGTCGATCAGCGCCAGACTGTCGCGGATGACCTTGATCGCGTCGGGGTGGAACAGCAATTCCTCCCGGCCCGCCACCATGAACATCTTGATGAGATTGACCGGGTCTTTCTCGAACACATCGGGCGCGGCGATATTGAGCCGCCCATTGTCGAGCACGAACGCCGTTTCGCCCTTGATCTTGGACTTGCCGGAGCGGAACGGGGCAAGGACGCGCCCCACCAGATCCATATCCTTGGCGTGGTGGAATTCGAGGCTCGCGCAGATGATGCGGGTCAGATCGCCCACATCCTTGGCGACGAGAAAATAGCGCTTCATGAAACGCTCGACGCCAAGCATACCGAGACGCTTCTCATAGCCCATGCGGCGGGCGAGATCAGGCTGCACGTCAAAGGTCAGCTTTTCCTCGGCGCGGCCCGTGACGAAATGCAGATGACAGCGCACCGCCCAGAGGAAATCTTCGGCGCGATTGAACAGGCGATATTCGGCAGCGGTCAGGACGCCCTTGCCGACCAGTTCATGGCTGGTCTTGACCTGATAAAAATACTTCCCGATCCAGAACAGCGTATTGAGGTCGCGCAGGCCACCCTTGCCGTCCTTGATATTGGGCTCGACCACATAGCGGGTATTGCCCATCTGCTTGTGCCGCTCATCGCGCTCGGCCATTTTGGCGGCGATGAATTCGGGCCCGGTTTTCGGCATGATCTCGGTTTCAAACCGATGGACGAGATTGCCATACAATGCCTCATCGCCGGTGAGGAACCGGGCTTCCAGCGTTGCTGTCCGCACCGTCATGTCGGCACGGGCCATGCGGATACATTCATCCACAGAGCGCACGGCATGGCCGACCTTCTGGCCCAGATCCCAGAGCATGTAGAGCACATATTCGGTGACCTGCTCGCCCCAAGGCGTCTGCTTATAGGGCAGGATAAACAGCAGATCGATGTCCGAGCCCGGCGCCAGCGTGCCGCGGCCATATCCGCCCACGGCGGAGAGTGCGATGGCCTCTGCGCCGGAGGGATTATCGAGCGGATAGACGCGGGTTGTCGCAAAGCGATGAATGGCGCGGATAATCTCATCTTCGGCAGCGCAAAGGTTTTGCGCGCAGCGCGTCCCGCGGTTATTGGCCAGCAATTCGGCTTCCGCCCCGGCGCGCGCTTCGGCCAAGACCTGGCGCAGATGGGCCAGAACCAGCGAACGTGCATTGGGCGATTTGGCGGGCTCATCGCCGATCAGGGCATCGAGCTCACCAATGATGGTTTCGGCGTTTTTGAGCGCGAAGAGGGACTTTTTGGGCCGCGTCTCAGCTTCGGCGAGCGTCATCACGTATTTTCTTTAACTGGTACAAGGTCTCGATGGCCTGTCGCGGCGTCATCTCGTCGGGGCGCATTGTATCGAGTGCTTCGTAAACGGGGTCCTTACCCTTGGGCGCTATCGGCGCCGTATGGGCGAAAAGCGGCAGATCATCTAGCACGCCGGCTTTCTGGCGGGAAGATGCCGACCCGGCGGAGCGCTGTTCGAGAATATCGAGCACCTGCTTGGCTCGGGCAATTACCGGATCGGGGAGCCCGGCCAACCGCGCCACCTGAATGCCATAAGAGCGGTCGGCGGCTCCTGGACCCACTTCATGAAGGAAAACAACCTCACCCTCCCATTCGCGCACTTTCATCGTGACATTGGCTACTCGGGACAGCGTCTTGGCGAGGCTGGTCAGTTCGTGAAAATGGGTGGCGAAGAGCGCCCGGCAGCCGGTGGTTTCATGCAAAGCTTCGACCGACGCCCAGGCGATGGAGAGCCCATCAAAGGTAGCGGTGCCGCGCCCGATTTCGTCGAGCACGACCAGCGAGCGCCGCGTGGCGCGGTTGAGGATGGCGGCGGTTTCCACCATTTCGACCATGAAGGTCGAGCGGCCATGGGCGATGTCGTCGCTCGCCCCAACGCGGGAGAAAAGCCGATCCACCACCCCGATATGGGCCGAGTCAGCGGGCACATAGCAGCCCATCTGCGCGAGAATGGCGATCAGCGCGTTCTGGCGCAGGAAAGTCGATTTACCGCCCATGTTCGGGCCGGTCACCAGCCACAGCGCGCCACCACCGCTCTCTTCGCTGCCCGAGAGATCGGCGTCATTGGCGACAAAGCTGTGTCCTTCGGCCTTGACCATCAATTCCACAACCGGATGACGCCCGCCGGAAATGGCGAAAGCAAGGCTGTCGTCCACTTTCGGCCGATTATAGCCGCGCAGGGCGGACACTTCGGCGAGAGCAGCGGTCACATCGAGTTCAGCCAAGGCATCGGCAAGCCCCTGCAACTGCGCTGTGCGCGCCAGCACATCCTCACGCAGCCGCGCGAAGATGGCCAGTTCAATCTCCAGCGCCGCGCCCTGCGCTTTGGCAATGCGGCCCTCAAGCTCGGCCAGTTCGGTCGTTGTGAACCGCATGGCATTGGCCAAAGTCTGGCGATGGATAAAGGTCTGTCGATGCGGCTCTTCGAGCAGTTTCTGGCCGTGGGCGGCGGGCACCTCGACGAAAAAGCCGAGCACGCCATTATGCTTGATCTTCAAAGACCGCACATCGGTCTCGTCCATCAGCCGCGCCTGCAAGGCGGCGACCACGGCGCGCGTTTCGCTGCCCAAAGCCCGCTCTTCGTCGAGCTTGCCGTCATAAGATGCGCGGACAAAGCCGCCGTCTCGAGTCAGCAGCGGCAGATCATCGTCGAGCGCCAGCCCAAGCTCGGAGGCCAGCGGGCGGGGCGCTGCGCCCAGAATATCGGTCAGCCGCGTCAGCACAGGCGGCAGATCGGACTGGTTGCCGAGATGGCTCGACAGTTCGAGCGAAGCCGCCACTGCCTTGCCGATGGCAGCGAGATCGCGCGGACCGCCGCGTTCCAGCGACAGGCGGGAGAGGGCGCGGGCCAGATCGGGCGCGGCCTTCAAATCCTGCCGCAATCGGGCGCGCAGCAGCGTATCGTCCACCAGCCGCGCCACGGCATCGAGCCGTTCATTGATCGGCCCGGCCTGCCGCAGCGGCGCAGCCAAACGGCTCGCCAAAAGACGCGCGCCGGGCGCGGTGACGCTCATATCGATAGAAGACCGCAGCGAGCCCTTGGCCTGCCCGCGCTGGGTGATGAGGATTTCAAGGCTCGACCGCGTCGCGGCATCGATAGCCATGGCGCTGTCCGCAGCGCCGAGAACCGGGGGCCGCAACGGCGCCTGCCGCCCCTTCTGGCTCTCGCCCACATAGGCGACCAGCGCACCAAGCGCCGCCCGCCCGGCGCGCGACAGGGCGCTGGGGTCAAACACGTCAATATCGAAAGCCTGCCGCAAAACCGGCATGGCCGTTTCGCTATCGGCGCTTTGTGCCGGAATGAGCGAGGCGATACTGGCCCAGGCGGGCGCAAACAGATGCTTTTCGATCAGCAGCGCCTTGGTGGCGTCGGTCAGGATCAGTTCCGCCGGGGCGATGCGCGCCATTTCATCGGCAAGCTGCTCGGTGGTGAGATCGGCGACAAAACTCTCGCCTGTGGAAATATCGGCCCAGGCCAGCGCAAAATCGGTTTCGCCGTGGCGCACCATGGCGAGCGCGGCGAGATAATTGGAGGCGCGCGCGTCGAGATGATCGTCTTCGGTGAGCGTGCCGGGCGTCACCAGCCGCACGACATCGCGCCGCACGACGGATTTGGAACCGCGCTTCTTGGCTTCGGCTGGGTCTTCCATCTGCTCGCAGATGGCGACGCGGTGACCGAGGCGGATGAGCTTGTTGAGATAATCATTGGCAGCGTGAATGGGCACGCCGCACATGGAAATGTCTTCGCCCAGATGCTTGCCGCGCTTGGTGAGCACAATGCCCAGCGCAGCGCTGGCAATCTCGGCATCCTCGAAGAACAGCTCGTAAAAATCGCCCATCCGATAAAACAGGAGATAACCGGGATTGACCGCCTTGATCTCGAAATATTGCGCCATCATCGGCGTCAAAGCCGCAGGCACAGGGCCGGGCTCGGCCTCAAAAGGGGTCTGGTCCATGGGCAAGGTCAGTCACGGGCTCGGAATTGAAGCGCCGACCTTAGGGAATAAGGGCAGGAATGCCAACCGGCGGGGCAGGGGTTTGCACGGGGTTGTGGGGAGGGGGCAATGCGGAGGCTTGTGCACTTTCAGTTTTTGGCAAACTAGGCACACGCCTTGAGCGATCTGTCCACCGGTGAGATCTTGGCGATGACTGCGGATTAGCGGTACAGAATTGTCGCTATTGCCCGGATGGTGGTAATACCAAGTAATAACACCAAAATTCTAGGACGGTCTCGTTGCGTATTCGAGATAAGCTGGACTTAGTAGATAAAATTGGGCGTGAGCTGCAGGCCCGCTACAGCTACGTTGAAATCGATAATTTCTTGGGCGAGTTCGGCGTGGAGCCTCCCAAGGAGGTCATTTCGAATTCTAAGTGGATATATTCGAAGACTGCCCTACGCGGCAGCTCAGACGAGCTGATCCTTCGAATTGCAGCTGAACTTGATATGCCCATCCATGGCAATACTGGCGTCGCGATTGAGCCTCCTGCGAACTGGCAAGGTACTTCCGCTTTCAGACTGTTCATTAGCCACATTTCAAAAGACAAGTTGAAAGCCACGCGTCTCAAAGAGTGCTTGGCACCCTACGGTATCGCTGGCTTCGTCGCCCATGAAGATATCCTCCCCACTTTGGAGTGGCAGGTAGAGATCGAGCGCGGCCTCCGGACGATGGATGGGTTCATCGCGGTGCACACCCTTGGCTTCAGCCAGAGCTACTGGTGCCAACAGGAAGTCGGATTTGCTCTCGGCAGCGGGAAGAAAATTATCTCTTTCAAAATGGGCGAAGATCCGACGGGCTTCATCTCAAAGCAACAGGCCTTGGCGCGTCGCGATCGAAGCGCAGAAGATATCGCCAAGGAAATAGATGGGCTGCTCGCGCTGGACCCTCGAACACGCGATAAACTTGCTTCTGCAAAAGAGGCCCTCGTGACTTCGACGACAATGGACGACGTACCTTTCTGACCTTAAGTGAGGGGGCATCATGGCTTGGCTTGTCGGCATCTTCTGCGCGCTGTTGGCACTGGCTCTGCTATTTCGGTATCCACTGCAAACGATCGGTACTGTGGCCGTAGTGGTCGGTGGAATTTGGCTTTTCATCGACAGCAACGCGAAAAACAACCAGCGTCGCTACGAGCAGGCGCGGTCGCTCGTGCATGCCAATCAAATTGCTTTAGGCGACATGCGACTAGGCAACAGCTTCGGATCGTCGTGGCAGTTGACCGGCAACGCAACCAACAATTCAGCTCACACTGTCACTGCAATTGAACTCATGGTTTATCTGGAGAACTGTCCCGCTGGCGGCCCTTGCGTCACGATCGGAGAGTACAATGTCCACAACTCGATAAACATCCCGCCGGGTCAATTGCGGGCCTTGAAAGGCTATGCGTCTTTCCCAAACCTTCCGGCGCTCGATGGTTGGCGCTGGAACTATCGCATCAGCGCGATCGCCGCCCGCTGATGAACAAAGGTCAAATGGACAGCTTACGCGGTATGTCTCGGCGTCGATCGCCGAACTTTTCAATTTCCAGCCAAGCAGCACCTTCCGACGTAGACCAGAGCGAAGTCTATGACGATCGTCGCAAGGGCACTATACCACTCTCGTCATCCGCCAAGACAAGCACTTACTTTGGCTGTTGAGACTACGCAGCGGCTCGGTGAACGACTGAAACGGGGTCGAACGCGACAGCTACCGGCAGTAAAACCGTCTCACCCCCGGGCGAGCCCAAGGGTGATGCGCGTGCTTGGTATTGGTCAGCCCAGTCTCAAGCCTTGGCCAGCGCCTGATCGATATCCGCGATAATATCGTCGACATGCTCAATGCCTGCCGAGATGCGCACGAGGTCTTCGCTGACCCCGGCTTTTTTCAGCTCTTCGGGCGAAAGCTGGCGGTGGGTGGTGCTGGCCGGGTGGCAGGCCAATGATTTGGCGTCGCCGATATTGACCAGCCGGAGGATCAGTTGCAGGGCGTCGATGAAACGGCCACCGGCTTCCTTGCCGCCTTCGATGCCGAAGGACAAAATGCCCGAGCCAGAGCCCTTGGAAATCTTCTGCGCCACGGCGTGATAGGGGCTGTCTTCGAGCCCGGCATAATTCACCCATTTCACCTTGGGATGGTTCTTGAGGTGTTTGGCGATTCTGAGCGCGTTTTCGGCGTGGCGCTCGATGCGGAGGCCCAGCGTTTCAAGACCCTGCAAAATCTGGAAGGCATTGAAGGGCGAAATGGCCGCGCCGGTATTGCGCAGGGGCACGACACGGGCGCGCCCGATATAGGCCGCAGGGCCCAGAGCCTCGGTATAGACAACGCCGTGATAGGACGGATCGGGCTCGTTCAGCACCGGGAAGCGCTTGGCATTGGCCTTCCAGTCAAACTTGCCACTATCGACGATAATGCCGCCGATGGAGGTGCCGTGGCCGCCGATATATTTGGTCAGCGAATGGACGACGATATCGGCGCCAAAATCGATGGGCCGGGTGAGATAGGGCGTCGCCACCGTATTGTCGACGATAACCGGCACGCCATGGCGATGGGCGATTTCGGCAATCTTTTCGATATCCACGACATTGCCGGCCGGATTGCCGATGGATTCAAGGAAAATGGCCTTGGTCCGCTCGTCGATGGCCTTTTCAAAACCCTCGTAGTCGTCGTGGGAGACGAGGCGCGTCTCGATGCCCTGGCGCGGGAAGGTATGGACGAAAAGGTTATAGGTGCCGCCATAAAGCTGGGAGACCGAGACGATATTGTCGCCGACGCCGGCAATGGTCTGGATGGAATAGGTAATCGCGGCCATGCCCGAGGCCAGCGCCAGCCCGGCAATGCCGCCTTCCATTTCGGCGACGCGCGCTTCGAGCACCGCCGTGGTCGGGTTCATGATGCGGGTATAGATATTGCCCGCGACTTTCAGGTCAAACAGATCGGCGCCGTGCTGGGTATCGTCGAACGTATAGGACGTGGTCTGGTAGATCGGCACCGCCGCCGCCTTTGTGGTGGCTTCCGATTCATAACCGTGATGCAGGGCAATGGATTCGAGTTTCATAAGACGCTCCCGTAAATCTCGCGGGCATGAGACTCGGCCACCGACCAGAAAATAACAAGGCGCGGGAGAGGCAAGCCGTCCTCTCCCGCGCCTTTGTTTTGGAAGGTTTTGGCACCCCGTCATAACCGGACGCGATGCGGCGCTCTCCTCGTCAGGGAAAGTGTATACTTTGGTGTTCTGGACGCAAACCCATCCCCACCGCAGGGCTGCCCTCGGGCCTGACCCGAGGGCCGTTCTCCTCCGCACAGACCTCGAAAATGGGGCGTTCTTACAGGCCCTCGGGTCAGGCCCGAGGGCAGCACCGTGTTTATGTTGGCAAAACCAGCCAATGCGCTCGACGCAAACCTTGGACCCGCCAGGGGGAGGGTGAACAGGAGCCGTGAGCGCTGTGCCGCTATTGGAGCCCCTCCAACTCATACCGATCGCTCGCATCATGCTGCGGCGTATAGGTGAAATAATCGAAATGGGCCGGGCTGGCCGTGCCGTTGAGGTCGCTGGCGGCGACGCCGACGAAAGCGCCAGTAAAGCTGCCATGGGCCTGATGGCCGCCGCATTCGTCAGACAGCAGGCTTGCGTCCAGCACCGGGCCAATCGGCTTCAGCTCGTCGCCCTCCATGGCATAGAAGAATTGCAGCTTGCGGCCACGAATGGTGAGCTTCAGCCGCACCTTGCCCTCATTGGGAATCTGCACCGGCTCGGCGGGGAAACGCAGCTTGCCATCGGGCCAGCTCATTTCCGAGGCCATGATCAGGAGCTCGCGCTGGCCATCGGAATGCGCGCCGAGGGTGAGATAGAAGAAATTGTAGCGGCTGTAATAGGCGGTCAGCCCGGCAAAGGTGCGCTCGTCGGTGGGGGCGAACTCCAATACGGTCTCGGCATCATAAGAAAAATGCGTCTGGCGGCGGGCGACCAGCGCCTGTTCGAACCATGAGCCGGGGGATTCGCGACCAAAGAGGGTCAGCTTGCCGCCTTCGGTCTTGAAGATACGGTCGGTTTCGGGCGTGCGCAGCCACTGGAAATCCTTGTGCAGCCCATTTTCGAACGTATAGCGCTGTTCGGCCCAATAGGCGGCCTCGTCCCGTGTGCCGGGCACCTCGACATGGAGGCTCGGCACCGGGCCGTTTTTCACATAGAGCCAGTCGTCCTCGCCCCAATAGGCTTCCTGAATGGAGGTTTCGCGGCCCAGGGTGCAGCGGCGCTCCTGGGTTGTCGGGCGGCCGCCGAGATGGACGAGATAGGTCTTGCCATCGGGCGTCTCGACGATATCACCATGGCCGGCGCGTTGGATGGCAGCAAGGGGCGCATCCTTGGATGTGAGAATATGCTGATCAGGATGGGTTTCGTAGGGCCCATCGATATTGCGCGAGCGCGCAAAGGTGCAGGCATGGTCATAGGCCGTGCCGCCTTCGGCCGTCAGCAGATAATACCAGCCATTGCGCTTATAGAGATGCGGGCCTTCGACGAGTTTCAGGTCCGTGCCCTGATAGATGTTCTTGATCGGGCCGACGAGCTTGCCAGCCACCGGATCGAATTCCTGCAGCATGATGCCAGCGAAGAGCAGCGGGCGCACGCGGTGGTCCCAAGCCATGTTGACGAACCACTTCCTGCCGTCATCATCATGGAACAGGCTGGGGTCGAAACCAGACGAATTGGTATAGACCGGATCGGACCATGGGCCCTCGATCTTGTCGGCCCAGACGATGTAGTTATGCGCGTCCTTGAAGGACCCATCCTTGCTCTTCACATCGGTATAGACCAGCCAGAATTTTTCTCCGTCATGGGTGAGGCAGGGCGCCCAGACGCCGCAGCTATCGGGATCGCCGCGCATGTCGAGCTGGCTCTTCCGCGTTAGGGGGCGGGTCACCAGTTCCCAATTGGCTAAGTCCTTGGAGTGATGGATCTGCACGCCGGGAAACCATTCGAAGGTCGAGGTCGCGATATAATAATCGTCGCCGACGCGCAGAATAGACGGATCGGGGTTGAATCCGGGCAGGATGGGGTTGGTAATCTGAGCCACGAAGAATCCTCCTATGCGACGAAAACGCCGCCTCAAACGTTATGGAACGAAATGTGATGCCGTAATGGCTTGAGGGATCGCTCGCGATCTGCCAGCCAGAATGCAAAAGGAAAACCACCTGCGCCTCCAGCGCGGGCGAGAAAGAGCGTGCCGACTTGGACCAGCAAATCCGCGAAATCAGCTATTGGAAGAATGTCAGATCGAAAATGCGGCTGCAGCCTTTTGTGCATGCGGTCGAGTCGAGCGCAGTGCCCATCGCGATTGCCGATCCGTTCGAGCCTGATTGCCCGTTGGTTTTCGTCAATGACGCTTTCCTGCGGCTGACCGGTTATTCCGAAGACGAAGTGCTGGGCCGCAATTGCCGTTTTCTGCAGGGTCCCGAGACCCGCGACGAGGACCGCCAGGCTCTCAAGGACGCGATCCGTGACCAGAGCACGATCAGCCACGAAATCCTCAATTACAAGAAGGATGGCACCGCCTTCTGGAACGAGCTGCATATGGCGCCGATGCTCGATGACCGGGGGGAGCTGCTTTACTACATCGCCACCCAGGTCGACGTGACCGAGCGCGTCAACCGGCAGGACGATCTCAAACACGAGCTCGACGCCAAGACCGAGGCGCTGCGCAATCAGGCCGAGCGGACCCATCACATGGCCCGCGAAATGACTCATCGGGTGCGCAATTCGCTGGCGCTCATTCAGGCCATGCTGCGCATGCAGCTCTCGAGCCTTGCCGACGATACGGCACGCAATGCGCTGGTCGGTGCGCTCAGCCGCATTCAGGCGATCGTTGAAATCCAGCGCATCATCGAACATGGCGATCTCGATTCCAAGGTCGAGATCGGGGAGATCATTGGTTCGATCTGCGAAAAGCTCGATCATATCAGCCGCGCCCATGTCGCTCATTCGGCCGACGAGATCGAGATTGGCGAGGACATGATCACGCCCATCGCACTGATCGTGTCCGAACTGGTCACCAATGCGCAAAAGCATGCTTATGGGCCGGAGCAGGGCGGCATCATCGCCGTCACCGCCCGCAAGAAAAATGGCGGTATCGAGCTGGCCATCCGCGATGACGGGCAGGGCGTGCCCGAGGATTTCGACCCCCGCGCGGTCAAGGGCTTCGGCATGAAAATGCTGATGCACGAAATCGATCACCTTGGGGCCACGTTGCGGGTGGAACGGCAGAACAAGGGGACTGCCTTTATCGTCGATATTCCGGCGCAGGACGTGGACGAAGACGCATAAACCGCTATTGAGAGTCGGGCGGAGCCGAAGCCCCGCCCGCAAAGATCAATCAGACGAAGCGGTTGACCAGGTTTTCGAGATATTCCTGGCGACCGGACTTGGGCTGCGGGTTGATACCATCGGCATGAACCTTGGCAGCGATGTCGGCGAGGCTCAGCTTGCCGCCGAGAATGTCCTTGCCCAGACCATTGTCCCAACCGGCATAACGACCGTCGAGCATTTTATCGAACTCGCCGTCCTCGATCAGCGCCACAGCGCCCTTAAGGCCGCGGGCCAGCGTGTCGAGACCGAGGATGTGGCCATGCAGCAGGTCTGCGGGGTCCAGCGACTGGCGGCGCACCTTGGCGTCGAAGTTGAAGCCGCCCTTGCCGAGGCCGCCCTGCTTGAGGATGTAGTAGAAGGCCAGCGCCATTTCGCCCGCATTGTTGGGGAAGTGGTCGGTGTCCCAGCCGGACTGCAGATCGTTGCGGTTGGCGTCGACCGAGCCGAGCTGGCCGAGCGAAGAGGCGACGGCCAGTTCGTGCTCGAAGGAGTGACCGGCGAGGAAGGCGTGACCGACCTCGATATTGCACTTCACCTTCTTTTCGAGACCGTATTTCTGCAGGAAGCCAAACACGGTGGCGACGTCGAAGTCGTACTGGTGCTTGCTCGGTTCCTGCGGCTTGGGTTCGATCAGGATCTGGCCCTTAAAGCCGATCTTTTCAGCATGCTCGATCACCAGCGTCAGGAAGCGGGCCAACTGGTCCTGTTCCTGGCCGATCTTGGTGTTGAGCAGGGTTTCGTAGCCTTCGCGGCCGCCCCAGAGCACATAATTCTCGCCGCCCAGTTCATTGGTCAGCTCGAGTACGGCCTTCACCTGACCGGCAGCATAGGCGAACACTTCCGGATCGGGATTGGTGGCGGCACCAGCCATATAGCGGCGGTTGGAGAAGAGGTTGGCCGTGCCCCAAAGGAGCTTCTTGCCGGTTTCCTGCATCTTCTGCGCGAGAATGTCGCCGATGACGCGCAAGTTCTTGTTGCTCTCTTCGAGCGTCGCGCCTTCGGGGGCCACGTCCACGTCGTGGAACGCGTAGAAGGGGACATCAATCAGGTTGAAGAATTCAAAAGCCACTTCGGCCTTGAGCTTGGCGCCTTCAAGGCCCTTGTCGAACCAGGGGCGATCAAAGGTACGGCCACCAAACGGGTCGCCGCCTTCCTGGGCAAAGGTGTGCCAATAGGCGATGGCGGGGCGGATATGGTCTTCCATCCGCTTGCCAGCGATCACTTCGTCCTTGTTGTAATGACGATAGGCCAGCGGGTTCTTGCTGGACGGGCCTTCATACTTGACCTGGTTCAGGCCCTTGAAAAAATCACTCACGAACGTGCCTCCTCGATGGCGGGATAAAGGGCGCGATAACGCGCATATTGATCGGAATAGGCACCCGACAGGGATGTGTCGGGCGCGATGGTGGTCTTGATCGGCGGCATGGACATGACATCGGCTGGGTTAGCGCCCGTTGCGGCGCAGAGGCCGAGCCGGGCCGCGCCCAGCGCGCCGCCGAAATCGCCGTCCTCGGGGAGGGCGATTTCCATGTCGAGATTGGTGGCCAGCATTTTCAGCCAGAGAGACGATTTTGAGCCGCCACCCACCGCTAGCAGGCGATTGATGGACGTGCCCGCATCAGCCAGCACACGCTGGCAATCGCGCATGGCAAAGGTGACGCCTTCCATGACGGCCTGCGCCATCTGGGTAGAATCGGTCGACTGGGAAAGGCCGACAAACGAACCGCGCGCATTGGCATTGTTGTGCGGGGTGCGTTCGCCCGAGAGATAGGGCAGGAAGATGGCTTCGCCCGGCCCCTTGAACTGGGCTTCGGCTTCGCCCGAAAGCTCGGCCTGCTTCTTGCCGGTGATGCGGCTCAGCCAGTTGAGCGAGTCGGTCGCCGAGAGAATGACGCCCATCTGGTGCCATGTATCGGGAATGGCGTGGCAGAAGGCATGAACCGCGCCTTCGGTATTGGGGCTGAAGCGTTCGTTAGAGACGAACAGCACGCCGGAGGTGCCGAGCGACACAAAGCCTTCGCCGGGACGGATAGCGCCGATGCCGCAGGCAGCGGCGGCATTGTCACCAGCGCCACCGGCAATGACCACCGGGCCGGACATGCCCCAGCGGGCGACATATTCGGGCTTGAGCTGCGCCGAAACGGCAGAGCCTTCCGCCAGCGATGGCATGTGGTCGCGGGTGAGGCCGGTGACGCCCAGCAACTCATCCGACCAGTCGCGTTTGGCAACATCAAGCCAGAGCGTGCCTGCGGCGTCGGACATGTCTTCGACATGTTCGCCAGTCAGCAACAGGCGCACATAGGCTTTGGGCAGCAATACCTTCTTGAGCTTTTTATAGATGTCCGGCTCATGCTTGCGGACCCATGCAATCTTTGGTGCGGTAAAGCCCGGCATGGCGATATTACCAGCCAGATCGCGCAGATTGGGGAGTGCCGCTTCCATCTCGCTGCATTCGGCAGCCGAGCGGCCATCGTTCCACAGGATGGCTGGGCGCAGCACGGCGTCGTTTTCGCCCAGCAAGGTTGCGCCATGCATATGGCCGGAAAGCCCGATGCCTTTAACTGCCGCCAGTTCGCGCGGATGGCTGGCCTTGAGTTTGTCGATAGCACCGAGCGTGGCCGTCCACCAATCGGTCGGGTTCTGTTCCGACCAGCCCGGATGCGGACGAACCGGCTCGACGGCGGGGGCAGAAGCCTCGCCCAGTGCCTTGCCGGCCGCGTCTATCAGAAGCGCCTTGACGCCGGACGTGCCAATATCAATGCCGAGAAAAGTCATGAGGCACGTACCTCATTTGGCTCCGGCAGAAACATGTCGAACTCCTCCCTCGCCCCCATCCCGGGGCAGCGCCTCTGTTTGGATGGCGCTTCTTACCCGAGATTGTCGCGCAGGAAAATGGGAATTTCAACTTCTGAGTATCCCGAAGGGCAAATCGCTCCAGTGGGGAGATTTGAAGGAAGAAGGCCAAGTGAGATATGCTCGAGTGGCACAACACTACCGCATACTCTGCCTTCCCCTCCCCAGTAGGCCGTGTCTACATAAAGCATCTAGGTGCAAAATGTCCCCCATCACAGGGCTGCCCTCGGGCTCGACCCGAGGGCCATTGGCCATATACAAAGTCCTATCAAATCAGGGTTCCCTGATCGGCCCTCGGGTCAAGCCCGAGGGCAGCTTTGCGTTTTCGGCGACACACTGCGCTCAAGGGGCTGGTGAGTTGCCCTTAAAACCCCTCACCGCAGATTATCTTTGAGAAAAATCCCGATCTCGATGGGATCGGTCACAGCACTGCCCGATGTCCCAAGCGCCAGCGCCCGAGCCGCTGCAATCGCCTCACGGATTTCACCATCCGGGTTCTGGTCCAGCACCACGTCAATAGCGCCGCTGATCAACCCGGCGCGGGTGGGGGCGGTCAGCTCATGGGCGATGACGCGCAGCTTGCCTGATTTTCCCGACGCTTCGAGCGCTTCGACCAGTCCGGCACTACCGGCACCCAGATTATAAAGCCCGGCCAGATCGGGGTGATCGCTCAGCAGCATTTCGACGATAGATGCCGTTTCGCTCCGCTCGTCATGCCCCTCACGCGGACCAATGATCGAGAGGGTTGGAAACTCTTTCCTGAGCGCTGCGACAAAGCCTTCCAGCCGCTCGGCATGATCGCGCAGGTGCAGGGAGCCCGCTACAATAGCCACCTTGCCGCCATTGGGCAGGAAGCGGCCAAGCAGAGACGCAGCGGTGCGGCCAGCGGCAACATTATCGATGCCGATGAAATTGCGGCGCGCCGAATTGGGCAGGTCCGAAACCAGTGTCATCACGGCGATGCCGCGCCGATGGGCGGCATCGACCGCCGCGATCACCTCCGGCTCCTCGCTGGTGACAATCACAGCACAATCGCAGGTTCGGGCATCCAGACTATCGAGCGAACGTGCCAGAGCCGCAGAATCGAGCGCTTTGATACGGCGGGTTTCGAGATGAATGCGATCGGCCAGCGCCAGGCCGAAGCGACGTGCAACGGCGTCGGCGAGGCTATCCATGAATTCGTTGGACCCGTCGGGAATGAAAAAAACCACGCTCAGATCACGGGCGCGGGCCATCAGCGAGGCGTTCAGATCGCGTGAAAAGCCAAGGCTCTTTATTGCCTCTTCGACCTTTTCAGCTGTCGCGGCACGGACCCCGGCCCGGCCATTGAGCACCCGGTCCACAGTGGCCAGCGACACACCCGCTTCGCGCGCGACGTCATGCACCGTCGCCCGTCGTTTTACATTCTCGTCGCTCAAGCCGTATCCTCTGCCTCTGGCGCCCACACTTGTTGGCTGTCACGAAAAGGTCAAGTGCAGCGTTGCAGCGCAATGGCAATGGCGCTAGACCTCCCGGCCAAAGATTTCTGGGAGAGGCATATGGCCGTCACGGTTTCAACCTTTGGCGATTTTCGCGGCAGCCGCGTCGATCAGTTCCGTCTGATCAGCGAGGCGGGCGTCACGGTGGATCTTATCTCTTATGGTGTCGTTGTGCGCGACTGGCGTGTACCGGTGGCCGGGGGCGAACGCTCGGTGGTGCTGGGCTTTGACACCTTTGACGCCTATCCCGCCCACAGCCCGCATTTCGGCTCGCTGGCTGGGCGCGTCGCCAACCGCATCAAGGATGCCAGCTTCGAGATCGACGGCGTCACCTACAAGCTCCCCGCCAATTCGGGCAATCTGCAATTGCATGGCGGCGAGGAAGGCCTTGGCCGTCAGGTGTGGCACGGGCAGGTCGACAGCGCCAATAATGCGGTGCGCTTCACCCATTTCTCGCCCGATGGCGCCATGGGCTATCCCGGCAATGTGAATTTCGCTGCCACCTACACGCTGTCGGGCAACCGCCTGCGGCTCGAACTGACGGCGACGACCGACCGGGCGACGCCGATCAGCCTCGTCCAGCACCAATATTTCAATCTCGGCACCACCGAAACGGTGCTCGACCATAAGCTTCAGGTCAATTCGAGCGCCTATACTGAACTTGGTGCCGATCTGGCCCCCACTGGCGCCATTCTGCCCTCGCGCGACACGGTCTATGATCTGCGGCAGGCCCGCACCATGCGCGATGCCAATGGCGCTCCGGTCGACTATGACATCGGCATGGTGCTCGATACTGGCCGCAAACATGCCGACCCGATTGCAACGGTTCTATCCCCGGATGGCGATCTGACGCTTAAACTCTGGAGCGACCGCCCCGGCGTTCAGGTTTACAACGGCGTCTGGACCGATTGCCCGGTGCCGGGTCTCAATGGCAAGCTGTACGGAAAACACTCCGGCTTCTGCCTCGAAGATCAAAGCCCGGCTGATGCCGTGCACAACCCGCATTTCCCCAATGTCATCCATTCGCCCGATCGGCCTTACAGCCATTGGTGCGAGTTCGAGATCGCGTGACGCTCAACGCTAGCAGTCTGTTAGCACTTGACCGCTGCATGCTAAGGTCAACGCTCACAGTCTGCTGACGTATTTCGTCAAAGACAGGCCGGATGTTCACCCGAAGCAAAACAGCGGAGGGTGCCGATGGAGGCATTCTTATGGACAAGACCGAACGCCTCTTTTCGATCATGGATGCCCTGCGCCGCCACCGCCGTCCGATCACGGCAGCGGCTCTGGCCGAGGAGCAGGGCGTATCCGTCCGCACCCTCTATCGCGACATCCAGACCCTTATCGGATTGGGCGCGCCCATCGATGGCGAAGCGGGGATTGGCTATATGCTGAAACCCGGATTTTTCCTGCCACCACTGATATTTAGCCCCGAAGAGCTGGAGGCATTGGTGCTGGGCGCGCGGTGGGTGGAAACCCAGCCGGACGATGGCCTTGGCGCAGCGGCCCGCAATGCGCTGGCCAAGATCGCCACCGCCTCGCCCGAGGATCTGCGCGACCGGATCAGCGACACCGCGCTCTGGCCTGTCGCCATCTGGGGACAGCGCAAGCCCATTCCCGTTCTCGGCGACATCCGCCTCGCCATGCGACAGGAAAAGGCCGTGCGCATCGACTATGCCGATGTCGAAGGCCGCCCGACCAGCCGCACGATCTGGCCGGTGGGCTTGGCTTTTTATGAAGGAAAACAAACCATTGCGGCTTGGTGCCTGTTGCGTGGCGACTTCCGCAGCTTCCGCACCGACCGCATAGTCTGCCTTACCATTCTCGAAGAACGATACGGCAAGCGCCGCGCCGTGCTCGAACGCGAATGGCGTGCATCCTGGGTGCATGACCGGCGTTATGACGAGAATAGCGAGAGCTAACCCATTCGCGCATAAAGACTTTCCGGCCTTATATTCTCATCGAGCCGAAAGCGATGATCGGCAGGCGGGTGCGCCCGCTGCCCGCATTCCATGCGCGGGCAAATCCTGCAACCGACACCCACTGGCACGACCTGCTGCTCGCTGCCCAGATCAATACCATCGGAATAGATCATTTCCTTGGCATGATGAGCGGCACAGCCCAGCCCGATGGACAGATATCGCCGGGGCGCGTTGTAACGGTAATCGCCTTTGGTAATGGTCCGCGCTATGCAAAAATAGCGTTGCCCATCAGGCATTTGGCTGACCTGCACATTGATCCGCTCCGGGCTGAGAAATGCCGCATAGACATTCCAACGCGGGCAAGCACCGGAATGGCGTGGGATGTGGATGCCGGAGAGCGAAAACCGCTTGGAAATATTACCGGCAATATCGGTGCGCACCAGATGCAAAGGAATGCCCGACGCCCCCTTGCGCTGCAACGTCGTCATGCGGTGGCAAACCTGCTCGAACGACGCACCAAAACGGCGGGCAATGCGGTCGATGTCATAGCGGAACTCGCGGCAGGCCTTAAGGAAGGGCGTATAGGGCATGATGAGCGCGGCGGCGAAATAGGCGGAAAGCACATTGCGCGCCAGAGCAGGGGCATCGCCTTCCGGTAGATCGGAAGTTGCCACAATGGCATCGATGTCGGCTGTCGCGGCCATATGCCCAACCTGTTGAGCCAGAAGGAAGTTTGCTGTTTCAGCAGGCAAAATATCGGAAATCAAAATCTGCCGACGATCGGAATCGACCTGCCGCGCAATACCATGGGGCAGAGAAGCGAGTCGGGTTTCGAGCCCAAAAACATTGAAGAGATAGGTCCGCAAACCGGCGTCAAAAGAGTCGCCGGAATTATCGATATCCCCGCGCACGCGCTCGGCATTATCCTCAAGCGCAGCAAAGTGGTTTGAATTGTTCTGAAGGAAATCAGAAATCGCGTCGGTTGCCAGATGAAAGGGCTCAGCATCGCCCTGCTGCAAAGGGGCGGAATTACTCGAGGAGAGCAGACGATAGCGGTCATACAGTTTGAGAACGGCCCGCGCTGCTGCCGGATTGGTGTGAGCGAGATCGCGGATTTCGAGATTGGTGACGTCGCTATCAGCGAAGAGATCATCACCAAAGGCCTCCATCAGGTCACCAATCAGCCGGCCTTCGTCCCCATCGACCAATTCGCCGGGTTCGACACCGAAATATCCTGCGATGGAAAATAGCAGCGGCACTGTAACCTTGCGGCGATTGTGCTCTATGAGATTGAGATAGCTTGGCGAGATGCCAAGAGCCTGAGCCAGATCGGCCTGAGCAAGATTACGCTGCCGCCGCAGCCGCTTTATGCGCCCACCAAGCTGAGCATCGTTGGTTTCCACCATTTCCCCTCCAGCAGACTTTACAGCATTTACAAAAATGATCTCATCGATTGACTGGCAGTTTACAGATTTACTGAGATATTTCTGTTATTTCTTGCACATCTCGTGCTGTTGTCAAATATTTACATACAGCAGCGAGGAGAATTTATATGCCCACTACAATCGAACAACGCGACGAGTACATCACCATCATCGCGCCCACCGCCAATGAGGCTATGGCGCAGTTCAAGGCGCGCGGTCTTGATGCAATTGGCTATGCCATTGCCGGGCGGATCGGCCGGCACCAGTTCACCCTTGTGGGTGGTGAAGATGCGCAGGAGTTGTTTTCCGGTGCGGGAATGATTGCGGCGACCTTTAGCCGAAAGGTCGCTGGCTAGGCCCAGCCACGACCCGAACCAATGTTCCACGTGAATCATGCCAGACGTCTTCGGACGGAATGGCGAAGCTATGTCCAATGAGGAGAATGACATGCTCGACAAACCCAATAAGCCCGAGGCTTTTCCGTCGCCCGATTATGCGCCGGATCGCTGGAAGACGATCGCCCGCACCTATTCACCCGCAGATGTTCGTCGGCTGGCCGGTTCGCTGCCGATCGAGCATTCGTTAGCTGCCAATGGTGCGAAAAAGCTCTGGCAATTGCTGGCGTCTGAAGATTTTGTGCCGACGCTGGGCACCTTTACCGGCAATCAGGCCGTGCAGCAGGTCAAGGCGGGGCTGAAAGCCATCTATCTCTCCGGCTGGCAGGTCGCGGCGGACGCCAATTCATCAGGCAATATGTATCCAGACCAGTCGCTTTATCCTGTCGACAGCGTGCCCAGCGTGGTCAAGCGCATCAATAAGGCGCTGCAGCGCGCCGACCAGATCCAAACCATGGAGCAGGCCGACGGCATAACCACCACTGATCTCGATTTCTTCGTTCCGATCATCGCCGATGCCGAAGCGGGGTTCGGTGGCGCACTCAATGTGTTCGAGTTGATGAAGGCCATGATCGAGGCTGGCGCGGCAGCCGTTCATTTTGAAGACCAGCTCGCTTCGGAAAAGAAATGCGGGCATTTAGGTGGCAAGGTTCTGGTGCCGACCAGCCAGTTCGTTCGCACGCTCAATTCGGCCCGGCTGGCCGCCGATGTCATGGGAGTGCCGACGCTAATCATGGCGCGCACCGATGCTGAGGCGGCGCGGCTGATCACTTCGGATATCGATGACTACGATAAGCCCTTCGTTACTGGCGAGCGCACGGCGGAGGGTTTTTACCGGCTCAAGGGCGGGATCGACTGCGCCATTGCGCGCGGCCTGGCCTATGCTCCTTATGCTGATCTCATCTGGTGCGAAACCTCGACACCCGACCTCGCCGAAGCCCGCAAATTTGCCGAGGCGATCCGCAACCAATATCCCGAGCAGATGCTGGCCTATAATTGCTCACCCAGCTTCAACTGGGCCAAACATATGGATGAGACTGCCATGGCCGCGTTCCAGCGTGAACTGGGCGCCATGGGGTATAAGTACCAATTCATCACGCTGGCGGGCTTTCACAATCTCAGTCTCACCACGTTCGAGCTTGCGCGGAGCTACAAAGAAAACGGCATGGCCGGATATTCAAAATTGCAGCAAGCCGAGTTTGCCGCCGAAGGGCATGGTTTCTCCGCCGTTCGGCACCAGCGGGAAGTGGGCACAAGCTATTTCGACGCCGTATCCATGACCGTCAGCGAGGGCAAGAGCGCCACCACCGCCATGGGCGAATCCACCGAGACAGCACAGTTCCACTAAACGCTCAGCGCGCCGGGATGCTCAAATTCCGGCGCAGATTCACGTGAAACATTATCCACAGGCTTATCCACTGATTGGCATGAGCACAGCGGGAAGGTCCAGCAGGTCTTCAACATGGATCAGGCCAGAGGCGAGCGCGCCAAGCCAAAGCAGATGGACGCTGACGATAAGTGCGGTCGTGGCCGCATAGCTTGATTTGCGGGTTTTGTGATGGAACAGAGACTGGCCGATCAGACCGCCTATGATCCCAAAACAAAGATCGATGCCGAGGAGAGTGACCTCGCTTGTCCGCCATTGCCCCGCTTCGGCAAATATCTTGTCCGAGCGATAAAGCCAGAGGGAAAGCAAACCCATAACGGCATATGCCACCGCTATGGCCAAAGGCAGCGTATCAAGAAGGCCAGCGAGGAGAACAAGTCCGGCCAGCAACAGAGCGACAGGAAGTCGCCAATCAAGTCGGCGCCGCTCGGCTGGCAAACCGCGCTGCAGAACATCGCGGCCCGCTCGTGGATTTGCTCCTCGGATCGACACATTTTTGGCATCCGGCCTGCCGTCCCGACCTATCCCAGCCAGGAAAGTAACGGAATCGCCTACTCGTGGCCTATTGGCGATGCGGCCGATGCTTGAAATATGGACGAAATAGCGCCTGCCATCGCCGCCCGCGATGAAGCCAAAGCCGCGCTCGTCATTCCATTGCACCAATTCACCAGACAGCATGCTCTCTCCCCATCCGCGCCATCATTTTTAGGTCGCGATGATTAAGGAGCGCTGAGCGCGATCCCTAGAATATCGACCGGCGCAGTGGCAGCTTGATCGGGGCGGGGAAGCCGGTTTCCAGATCGGTCCAGAACCTGTTGCGCAGGATTTCTGGAAAGACATGCCCGGCAGGCAAAGCATTGCGGGGGAACCAGCCCGCCTCACTGATGGCCTCGCCTTCTGCAGGATTGGCCGAGACGTCGATCTCGCCAGAAAGATAGTCCGCCAGAAACCAGAATTTGACCATGCGACCGCTATCGTCAATCAATTCATCGATGTAGGCGAGGCGATGGGCCCGGACGCGCAGGCCGGTTTCTTCATAGGTTTCGCGTTCAGCGGCCTTATGCAATTCTTCGCTGCCCTCCACGCCGCCCCCGGGGCCAGCCCAGAAATCATGGATACTGGGGCGAAAGTGGCGCACGAGCAGGATTTGTTCCCCGTGCAGAGCCAGAACACCCGCGGAAATTCGATGTTTCATGTCATTTCCGATCAGGATGCGCCAAAATTGAGCCGGTAACTCAAGGCTTCGGCGATATGGGGCCGAGCAACCTTATCGGAGCCGGCCAGATCAGCAAGGGTTCGCGCCACCTTGAGGACCCGATGATAGGCGCGGGCCGACAGATTGAAGCGCTCGGCGGCTTGCAGAAGCAGAGTCTGGCTTTCCCGGTCTGGCTCAACGAGCCTTTCGATCAGCGATGAACTCGCCATGGCATTGGTCGTCACCTCGGGATGACCAGCATCAGCAAAGCGCCTGATTTGCACTTCACGCGCCGCAGCAACCCTGCGGGCCACAATGGCGGAGGATTCGGCGGGGGCGGCAGGCGCGATCATGTCGGTCGCCGACACGGCAGGCAGATCAATACGGATGTCGATGCGATCGAGGAACGGGCCGGACACACGTGATTGATAATCACTGGCGCAGGCAGCACCGCGCTTGCAGACATGACCCGGCGCGCCAGCCATACCGCACTTGCAGGGATTCATGGCGGCGATCAATTGCACGCGGCTGGGATAGGCGACCCGCGCATTCGCGCGAGCAATAACCGTCTCTCCGCTTTCCAGCGGCTGGCGAAGGCTGTCGAGCACGCTGGGCGAAAATTCGGGCAGTTCATCGAGAAACAGCACGCCATTATGGGCCAGACTCACTTCGCCGGGGCGCACTTTGAGCCCTCCGCCCACCAAAGCGGCCATGGAGGCGGAATGATGCGGCGCGCGAAACGGCCTGCGATCCGAAAGGACGCCACCGGCCAATTCCCCGGCAACCGATTGTATCATAGACACATCGAGCAATTCGCGGGGGGCCAGCGGCGGCAGAATTGAAGGGAGGCGAGCGGCCAGCATGGATTTTCCGGCGCCGGGAGGGCCGATCATCAGCATGTTATGACCGCCCGACGCGGCCACTTCCAACGCGCGCCGGGCTACAGCCTGCCCCCGCACGTCAGCCAGATCAGGCATGGTGCCGACTGCTTCGGGTTTACGGCCGGGACGGGGGCGGGCCTGCAATTGATGGCCGGTCAGATGATTGACCAGCGCCAGAAGCGTGCCGCCGGCGACGATATCTATTTCTTCACCAGCCCATGCCGCTTCGGGGCCGGAATCGGCGGGACATATAATGCCGCGGCCTTGCGCCTGTGCAGCAATCGCGGCGGGCAGAATACCACCGACATGGGCGAGCCGCCCATCAAGGCCCAGTTCGCCCAGGGCCAGAAAGCCATCCAACCCGTCCTGCGGAATTGCCCCCAGTGCTGCCATCAAGGCGAGGGCGATGGGCAGGTCATAATGGCTGCCTTCCTTGGGCAGATCAGCGGGCGCCAGATTTATGGTAATGCGCTTGGGCGGCAGGCCGAGACCCGACGCCACCAAAGCGGCGCGCACACGCTCGCCACTTTCGCGCACCGCCTTATCGGGCAGACCCACAAGAACAAAAGCTGGCATGCCGGGCGCGATCTGCACCTGCACATCAACAGGCACGGCCTCAATGCCCTGAAAAGCCACTGTCGCTACCCGGGTGACCATAATGCCCCCAACCCCGATTTTACCCTCAGACTAACAAAGCTGACGGAAAGCACAAGAACGTATGGCGAACGAAAAACGGCATGTTAACCATGCCGATCGCCATAAGGGTTAACCTAAACCTCCGTTAACCCGCACATGTTGAATAAAATTCCAGTTCTGGTTCTGCGTATCGAGTGTTTTGCCTATGGCCATCGCCCCGATGACCCGCCTGTTTTCAGCCTTTGCCCGCACCGCGCTGGCCGGGCTGGTCGCCGTCTCTCTGGCCTCCTGTGCCACAACGGGCGGGCTCTATGGGGCCATACCGGGCGATAACAGGCCGCATTCGGGCGTCGATCGCGCCCGCTCCATGCCCATTCAAGGGATCGACGTGGCCCGCTATCAGGAGAATGTCGATTTCGACAAGGCGCGCGCCGCCGGCATTCACTTCGTTTTCATGAAGGCGACTGAAGGCAAGGACTATATCGACCCTGACTTCCAGCGAAACTGGGTGCGGGCGCGCAATGCCGGCATGCCGCATGGCGCCTATCACTTCATGACCTGGTGCTCGACCGCTGCGGAGCAGGCAGCCTGGTTCACCAGTCAGGTTCCGAATGACCCAAGCGCGCTGCCGCCGGTTCTCGATCTCGAATGGAACAATCATTCGAGCTGCAAGGTGAAGCCAAGCAAGGCCGACGCGATGGAAAAAATCCGCGTCATGCTGGAGGCCATGGAGCGTCATACCGGCAAGCTACCGATCATCTATACCGACATGAATTTCCACCGCGATATTCTGGAAGGCGAATATCTGCCCAATACCTTCTGGCTGCGCTCCACCGCCGCCGAGCCGCATGAGCGCTACAAGAACCGCCCATGGACCTTCTGGCAGTATACGCAGACCGGCGTTGTGCCTGGCGTGAAGGGCGAAGTGGACCGCAATGTGTTTTACGGAAACCAGCAGGATTGGCTGACATTCCTGTGGACCGGCTGCGATCCGCGCGCCATTGCCGCGCTGCAACAGACCGGGCGATGCCAGGCAGCAAAATAGCCTGGCCATTTTCCTCGCCCCCTAAAACGGGTATGCATCGCGCCGTACTGCACGATAATGTGTGCTGGCGGTATGCGTAGAGGAAAAGCCATGAATATTTTGAGCGAATTCGGACTTGATGGATTGAGCGTGGTCCTGATCGGACTGGGCGTCCTTTTGGTGCTGGTCCTGTTCGCAGGTGCCAAAACCGTACCGCAGGGGTATAATTTCACCATCGAGCGGTTCGGCAAATATACCCGCACGCTCAAGCCCGGCCTCAATCTCATCGTGCCGTTCATCGACGTGATCGGCAAGAAGATCAACGTCATGGAGCAGGTGCTCGACGTGCCGCACCAGGAAGTCATCACCCGCGACAACGCGACGGTGACGGCCAATGGCGTGACCTTCTACCAGATTCTCGATGCCGCTGCTGCGGCCTATGAAGTGACCAATCTCGAAAACGCGATCCTTAACCTGACCATGACCAATATCCGTTCGGTCATGGGCTCGATGGACCTCGATGAATTGCTCAGCCATCGCGACGAGATCAACGATCGCGTGCTGCGAGTGGTCGATACGGCAGTGGCGCCATGGGGCGTCAAGATTACCCGTATCGAAATCAAGGACATTGATCCGCCCAAGGATCTGGTGGAATCCATGGGCCGCCAGATGAAGGCCGAGCGTGAGAAACGCGCCACGATCCTTGAAGCCGAAGGCCGCCGTCAGGCCGCAATCCTCAAGGCCGAGGGCGAAAAGCAGGCGCAGGTTCTCGAAGCCGAAGGCCGCAAGGAAGCCGCCTTCCGCGATGCCGAGGCACGCGAACGCGCCGCCGAGGCCGAAGCCAAGGCCACCGAGCTTGTGTCCAACGCCATCGCCTCGGGCGATGTGCAGGCGATCAACTACTTTGTCGCCAACAATTACATCAAGGCGCTGGAAGGCATCGCTACCTCGCCCAACCAGAAGCTGCTCATGCTGCCGGTGGAAGCCTCAAGCGTCATTGGCGCCATTGGCGGCATTGCCGAAATCGCGCGGGAAGCTTTTGGCGGTGACAAGCCAGCCTCACCGCGCTCGTCCAGCCGCCCGCCGAGCGCTGGCGGGTCTGACCGGACCTAAGGGACACAGAAGATGGAAGTCATCGCCTTTTTGGCTGAAAATGGCCCCTGGAGCTGGATCATTGCGGGCCTGATCCTGTTGGGCCTCGAACTGGTGGTTCCCGGTGGCTTCCTCGTCTGGCTGGGCATTGGCGGCATTCTGACAGGCCTATTGACCCTGTTCTGGCCGCTGCCATGGGCGGTGCAATGGCTGATTTTTGGCGTCTTCTCGCTTATCAGCATTCTGTTGTGGGTGCGCATCGCCCGCAAGCGGCGGGCAGCCAGCACCGAGCCCGAACTCAACCGTCGCACAGACCGCTTTATCGGGCAGGAAGCCGTACTCGATACGCCGATCAGTGGCGGTTTCGGCCGTTTGCCGCTCGGCGACACAATCTGGCGTATTGCCGGGCCAGACCTGCCAGCGGGCCAGCGCATAAGGATTGTTGGTGCCGATGGCGCGGTGCTGCGCGTCGAAGCGATATAGGCAGAAGCCCGAAAACATTCATTAACCATAAGCTGAAAGGATTGGCGGCAAGATGCCCATAGTGTTGGGCAAGCCGCCGATCCTCATGTTCGCCGGCAGTGCTGGCGGAGCAAGGTGTGAGCGGTCGGGATTGGACATTGCTGGTCGTGTTGACCACGGGTCTTGCCGCAAGCGGGGCAGCGTTTGGCCAGTCAGCCGAGCCCGAAGCATTCAAGTTCAGCCAGGACAGGCTTGAGCCCGGGCTTTATCCGGGCACATCTCTGGCCGAGCCCCCTGCCGAATCGACCCATCTGCCCTTCGATGTCGATTGGTCACTGGGCCTAAAAGGCACCTACACATCCAGCAGCACTGAAGGGGGCAGTTTCAGCACGGTGCTGACGCCGTTGATCAGTGCTGTTCACGATGGGCGGCAGGCTGACATCACCGTAAACGGCGATGCGGAAATCATCCGCCCATGGGATGGGAGCGGCACGATTGGCGTCACGGCGCTGCGCCTCGGTGTTTCCGGCGAATCAGCGCTGGACAGCACGACACTGGTTTCCGGCAATGCCGCGCTTGAGTTCAGCCAGGACCTGCCATCCACGCCAGGGCTCAATCCGGGCATTCTGACACCGCCACAAGTGCTGACCGGAACGCTGGGCGCAGGTATCGAGCGGAGTTTTGGCCGCTTCAATGTGGGCCTCAAGGGCAATCTTGACCGCTCGATTTATGGCGAGACCCTGCGGTCCGATACCGGCTGGACCGACAATAGCGGCCAGAATGTATGGCAGGCGGATATGAGCCTGCGCGCTGGCGTTGAGATCACACCGATTTTTGAGGCCTTTTCCGAGGCGTCGATGGGGCGGGACATATTCGACATGCCCGCGCCCGCAACAAATGTACGTGCCGATGCCACCAACACAGCTCTTCGCGGCGGCATTTCCGGCAGTTGGAATGGCGTATGGCGAGCCAGCGCTTCGGTGGGCATCGGCCATTACAATTTCGACGATCCGAGCCTGTCCGACATTGTCACACAGCTTTACGATGCCAGCCTGACCTATTCGCCTGACCCGACAATCAGCCTCACCGCCGCTTTATCCACCAATGTCGAACCGACAGGCGCAGATCGCGGCGGCACAGCAGGAGTTGTCCATACGGCCTCGACCAATCTGGCCTATGAGGTCAATTCCTGGCTGCGTCTTCGAGCCTCTGCGGACTGGGGGCTGTCACGCTTTGAGGGGACAAGCGAGACAGAGCATCGCAGCGGCGTGGGAGCCGGGGCCGATTATGTGCTCAACGCGCATACGGCGGTTTCAGCCGATTACAGGTATGCAAATCGCGACAACAGCGTTTCGGGCCAAACCGATACGCATAGCGTCAGCCTGGGCGTGACGGTAAAGCGCTAAACCTTTAGCCGGACCGCGCAGGCGCGTCCGGGTTCAACACGGTAACGAACGGCCATTAAGCCGAAAAGCGAACGTTCAAACTGGCTCAATGGCCGTTCGTCACGGAGACGGATTTTCCACGGGTCCGGATTCAGGCGGTACCGTTATTGCAGGTCCGGCTGCCGAGCTTCTACCCGCGTAAAGAGGCGCCCCTCTTCCCGGCCTCCCCGCCCGGCCCTGCGTCGGGGCCGCGTGTCTGGCGGGGATGACAGCAAGATAGCTTCCCGTTTTGGGGCGGGGATAAGTTAGCAGACGATCGCGAGAGGGCTGGTTGCCTCAGAGCTTTTCTTCGAGGTCGAGTTTGCGCAATTCCTTGAGGAAGCCATCGCGGATGTCGTCGCGGTCGAGGGCATAGACGACATTGGCGGTGAGGAAGCCGATCTTGGCGCCGCAGTCAAAGCTCTGGCCCTTGTATTTGACCCCGGTGAAGCGCTGGCGCGTCATCAAAGTCTGCATGGCGTCGGTCAGCTGGATCTCGCCACCCGCTCCCCGTGGCTGATCGGCCAATAGCGCAAAGATTTCAGGCTGCAGGATATAGCGACCCGAAATGATCAGGTTCGAGGGCGCGTCTTCGCGTTTGGGCTTTTCCACCATGCCGGTAATGGCAAAACCGGTATCGGGGCCATCGCCGCGTGCGATCACGCCATAGGACGAGACTTCGGCCTCCGGCACTTCTTCCACCGCGATGACATTGCCCGCGCTTTCCTCATAAGCATCGATCATCTGCTTGAGCACGCCGGGCTCGCCCTTGAACAGCATGTCGGGCAGAAGCAGGGCGAAGGGATTGTCGCCTACGATGTCGCGGGCGCACCAGACGGCATGGCCCAGACCCAGCGGCTCCTGCTGGCGGGTAAAGCTGGTCCGTCCGGCCGAGGGCAGGTCCTGCTGCAAGTCCTTGAGCGCCGCAAGCTTACCGCGCGCTTCAAGCGTGGTTTCGAGCTCAAACTGGCGGTCGAAATGATCTTCGATGACGCCCTTGTTGCGCCCG
>Ga0160502_100124_pt1 | contig 99144 bp, 80 predicted proteins | sample DIDnMG_14_FD_108237 | JGI IMG/M metagenome (GOLD analysis project Ga0160502, IMG submission 108237) | Enriched soil microbial communities from UW Madison campus, WI, USA - DID2933_E24_Xylan MG | ecosystem: Environmental > Terrestrial > Soil > Unclassified | place: USA: Madison, Wisconsin... | reverse complement strand
GGGCATCTCTCCCCGCCTTTTCGCCCCATGCTGCGTTGCTTTTTCTTGACGTACCCCCGGTACGCCTGCGAAAATGCGCCTTGCCTGGAACGAAAATTCGGCCAGATCTGTTCCGTTCAGAGTTTTCAGACACGCCCTAATCGGCGCTGGGCACAGACAAAAGCGCTGCCCTCTCCGCTATAGGCTGTGGCGGATGGAGCAGCGCGTAACGGTGCTGTGGACTTCCGGTACTGGCATCGCCCGGCAAGGACAGCTTCAGCTCTGGGACTGCTTCGTCTTGAGCAGATCATGAGGATGACTCATCCGGTACAGGAAGCTGGGATCGATGCCATGGCTTACGAATTCACTGACATGAATCGGCTTATAATGAATAAAGGACAGGAATACCAGAGGAGAGGCCATCCCGTTATGCAGCAGCTCCGAAGCCACCTTGGCACAGCGTTTCGTATAGATGCTGCACCATGGCTGCAGCCGATTATTCAACACGGGCACGACAGCGTCATACCCGCTAATCCGCTCCGCCATGAATACAGCAGCGTCCTTGGTCACCAGCGGCATATCACAGGCCAGCGCCCACACGAGCGGATGGGTGGACAGATGCAAGGCTGCATGAAGTCCCCCGAGCGCTCCGCTTCCCGAGGCGTAATCCGTAATCAGCCTAACCTTTGAATCCAGCACATCCAAAAAAGGCTTGGGAGCATCTGTCACCACAATTCGCTCCTCGCAGAGCTCACTAAGCACCGCAAGCTGACGGTCCAGCAGCATCTCTCCATTGTAGGTGCCAAAGGCGCCGCTTCGCGATGAGGGCGCATTGTCAGACGAGCCTCCCGCCAATATCGCTCCAGTAATATTCATCCCCTTCTCCTCCCTCCATTTTACATTTATTAAATCATTAATATTGCGGCCGCGCTGTGAGAAATCTCACGTTATTCCTGTATGTTCTCTGGGCTGTGACAAATATCACACTCCAAACAGCCAAATTTCGTATATAATAACGATAACAATAACGGGAGGGATTCATATGACTACCTTTGAATCGCAGGTTCATGATACAGGAGTACGGAATACATCCTGTTTTTCTCCAGAAAGTCTGGTGAAGCTAACAGAGATTATGTATGACAAGAAATGGCCTGCCAACACCTCCCTATATGAGGACGGAGATCTTGCAGATAAGCTGTATTATTTGAAATCCGGCAGTGTGAAAATTACAAAATCATCCCCGGACGGCAAGCAGATCATTATGTGCATCCATCAGGAAGGCGATCTGTTCGGCCAGGTCGATCCCTTCCAGCAGTCGACCCATTCGTTCCGTGCCGATACATTGGAGGATACGGTGATCGGTGTCATTCAGCAGCGGGATCTGGAAATTTTGCTCTGGCGGCATGGAGAGCTTGCTGTTGAGTTCATGAAATGGATGGGGCTGATGCATCGCGTCACCCAGACGAAATTTCGCGATCTGATGATGTTCGGCAAGCCGGGTGCGCTCTGCTCCACCCTGATTCGCCTGACCAACACTTACGGCGAGCAGAAGAAGGACGGCATCTGGATCTCCAAAAAACAGACGCACACCGATCTGGCCGAGATGATCGGCGCTACCCGTGAAAGTGTGAACCGGATGCTTAGCGACTTGAAGACACGTGGCGTGCTGTCGTATGATCAGCAGCACCTGGTCATTCATGATCTGGATTACCTGCGCGATATTTGCCATTGTGAGAACTGCCCCAAGGATATATGCCGCATGTAGTGTACATTATATAATCTTCATCCGACTACATGAATACCCCCTTCTCCCTCGCTGCGCTTTCACGGGGATGAAGGGGGTATATTTTTGGCTATGAAACAGGCGGGCTTAGCCAGCTTGCACCGGTCGGTTGGTTCCAGTCGGCGTACCGCGGTGTTTCAGCTTGTTCCAGCCTTTGCGCAGCAGCGGTCTGACATAGTAATCGAGTCCGAAGCGTCCGGCATTGGCGCCACCTGCGATGACGAGGAATCCGAGGAGCATCAGCCAAGGGTTGGTCGATACGGTTCCCGCAAACATAAACATGATGTTCATCAGCAATCCGAAGAAGGTAGCAGCGATGGTCAGGCAGCCGAGCATCAGGCCGAGACCTACCAGAAACTCTCCAAGCGGGATCAGGAAGTTAATCAGCTTCACATTAGGCAAGGCGAAATTGTTAATAAATGCAGTAAAGGTAGGGTAAACTAAAGCTCCACTTCCCTTCTCGACAACCGGATTGTTAATCGCATTAGTCAAAAATCCACTCGCATCAAACGGCGTGTCCCCTGTAAGCTTATGCCAACCAGGCACTAGCCATTGCCAGCCCAGATAAATTCTTAGCAGTGCAAGCAGTGCCGAAGCACCTACATTTTCCGTCCACCATTTTCTAATCATGTGTGTTCTCTCCCCTCATGTGTTGGGCTTGTATTGTTGTTCCTTGCTGCATCTTTAGTATGGCGCATTTCAAAAGATATGTATGTGAAAAAAATCACAATCTTATATTCTTTTTGATGATGCTCAAGAACAGAATAATTTGCCGTACCTATCAATAAATTTATTCTAAGCGAAATGAATGGCTATGAGGAGGGGATTGCCCTGCAAGCAGCAAGCATCTACGCGGCACAGATGAATCCATGCATTCGCGAGACGTTCTGTGGACTAGCCGCACTGATTGTGCCAAATACGGCTGCCCTACCTCAGCTTGGCGGCGAGCAGGCCATTGGAGCGGTCGAATTGCATGTGCAGCAATATATCATCTGGGAGCTTGACCATTCGCTAGCACTTATGAGCGGCCTGAGCCTTACTGTCTTCCCGCTTGCTGCCCCAACGGCGCAGATGTTGAATAGCGCCGCGATGCAGTTGGTCGCCAGAGGCTGGGAGACCTGTCCTCCGAATCCGGCATTGTGGGCCATCAGCCCCTTCGCCGCGCTCGTTCCCTGTGACCGGATGCGTGTCCTTGCGCTGCTGGAGCAGTTGCAATTTGACCTGGAGCTGCTACCGCCTCCGTATCAACATGACGGCGGATATGTGAAGTTCGTTGTCGATTATTTGAATCGAGCCGTCATGTTCGGCAATTATTCCGAATGGCCCGCCTACGGCCCGACCAGACTCGACACCCCGGTCTGCAGACGGCTCTATGGATTCCCGATCGGTTGGCGTCAAGCAGGGTATCCCGGCATCGCTGACGGCTATCGCGCATTTCTCGGCTTTGTACTCTATATTGAACGCGACCAAGGAGGCTACCAAATTGTATGATGCAGATGTGATCGTCATCGGATCGGGCGGCGGGGGTGCCGTAGCAGCCAAGGAGCTGGCGGAGAAAGGGTTGAAGGTGCTCGTTCTGGAGGCCGGCCCCTTCTATGGCAACAAGAAATGGCCGCAGCCCAATAGCGAGCGCGGCGGAGAATGGAGCTCCAGTTATCATGATCTGGACGTCAATATTTACAAACGAATCTATAACCGCTATGAAAATAATATGAATGATGTGGTCTCTGGCGTATTCCGCTTCGGGCCCGCCGACCGGCGCCGCTCCCCCTGGCATCGCATCCAGCGCCAGCGAGGAGAAATATGGCAGTTGTCCGGTGTCGGCGGAACGACACAGCATTACTGGTCGCAGTCTCCACGCGCCTTCCCGTCCGCTATCGACGGTGTATGGCCGATCAGCTACGCTGAGCTGGTTCCATATTATGAGAAGGTTGAGGCTACACTGCCGGTTAACTTCTCCCCTACTACGCCGAAGGAGGAGCTGTTCTACTATGGTGTAAAAAAAGCCGGCTGGAAGCTGAATCCGACGCTCGATGTTGTGACTCCCGGCTACCGTCCTAATCCGAATGCCATCTTGCCGCCGAATGAAAACCTGATGAACCCAGGCTATTCGATGGAGCAGCTAAATGAGATGGAGGGCTGCAATCTGCAGGGACATTGCATGAACGGCTGTACCGCCGGTCCGTCCGTTGATCGAATCGCCAAGCGCGGCACCCTCGTCAGCTATGTGCCGCTTGCGCTCAAGACGGGCAATGTCTCCATCCGCCCCAATTCCTTCACAATCAAAATATTGACCGAACGCGGCCCTGCCGGAGCACTGCACGCCGTAGGCGTGCGATTCCGGGATACTTGGACTGGAGAGATTGGCGAGTTGACCGCACAGACCATCGTCATGGCCGCGGGCTGTGTCGAGTCTCCACGCCTGTGGATCAACTCCGGCCTGCCTGATAATGGCTGGGTGGGTCGCGGCTTGACGAATCATTGCTTTGACTGGGTGGGAGGCGTATTCGATGAGAGGGATCTGCTGAATACGATCGGCTTTCCCGCTGTCTATCCCTATATCGGACATACATCCGGAGCCCGAGTCGATATTCCTGGAACCGGTATCTTCCAGGTGTCCTGCCTTAGTCCGGGGCTAATGTCTTACCTTACCTACGGATTTAGCGAGGCTGGCTATGCCGCCTTCAGCCACCCGGAGCCGGATGCTCCCTGGGATCTGCGGGGGCGCGTCATCGGCCCGCAGCTCAAGGCGCTTATGGAAAACTACAGCCGCACGATGACCTATCTGCTGCTGACCGACGATGAGACACGCTATATCAATCGAGTTGAGGTTGATCCGCTGCTGAAGGATGAGAACGGCCCTATTCCTGTTGTGCATTATACGCCCAGTGCCAAGACACTGCAGCGGCGCGACCGCCTGGCTCGTTATGCATGTGAATCACTCCAGGCTGCCGGAGCACGTACTATCATCCGCTCCGATACCCCATTTGCCTTCCAGCTCCATCTTGAGAGCACGATGCGGATGGGCTATGTTGTCGATACGAACTGCGAGGCCTATGATGTCAAGCGACTATTTATCGCAGATAACAGCGTGCACTTCAATGGCATCGGCGGGCCGAACCCGACACTGACCACACAGGCGCTGGCTACCCGCACCGCAGATAAGATAGCGGAGATTTATTTTAGCTGATATGCTTCCTTGGCGTTCATTGGCGCATCCCCTATGCGCCTTTGCCTCGGCAGATAAGCTCTCTGCATGAAGAGTCTGGACAAGCCTCGTCCTTCCTGTCCACTTTCTACTCCTGCTCCGCCTTAACCATATCGAGATCGATACGATCATTTGCGTTCGCTCATGACCCTGCCCAGCTTATTCGGGTTCACCTGCAGATAGACTCCCTCAATCCGTGTACCAGTTGCATCAGCCTGCACGCAGAGGACGCCCATCAGCCTGCCCTCCTGCAGCAGTGCAATGTGCAGCTCCCCATTGAGGGAGATGGGTCTCCACTCCAACTGGCGCAGGGCAGTCAGCGTGCGAGGAGATGTCAACAGTGCAAGAACACCCTTGCGAACCTTCATTGTTCTCATGACGGTGCGTACCTCGCCGCCACCGTCCGCAGTGAACACCGGCTCTTGAGCCAATAGCTCCATCATGGCAGGCACATCATAATTCATAAATGCGGTGGTAAACTGCGTCAGCAGTTGTTCCTTGGCAGCGAAATCAGGGTGTGCATCGTTCAAAGCAGACATGCTCCTCGGCAAGCTCCGCTTCGCCCGGCTAAATAGCTGGCGGCAATTGCTCTCGGTTTTCCCTATCCACGCCGCAATGTCGCGATACTCATGTCCGAAGGCCTCTCTGAGCACGAAGACCGCGCGCTCCACAGGCGAGAGCCGCTCCAGCATGACGAGATAGGCATAGGATACCATTTCCTTGTGCTCCATCTCCTCCTCGGGCGAGTGGCTCCCCTCTGCCATGGGCTCCGGGAGCCACTCGCCCACATAGCTTTCCCGCTGATTGCGCGCAGAGTGGAGCACATTGAGACTGCGATGAACAACCAGCTTCGCAATATAACCCTTCGGGTTGACAATCTCCGGCGTTGCCGAGCATTCATCACCTGGCGTGATGCTCTGCAGGGCCACAAAACAATCCTGCACAATATCCTCCGCCTCCACCACGCTTCCCATCATGCGATAGGCAATCGAAAAAGCATAGGCTTTGTATTGCCTGTATAGTTGACCAACGTCCAGAGAAGAACGTCGAGCTGGATCGGCAGATGAATATCTTGTCATTATATCGTCCTCCTCTGGAGCGTCGCCCTTCTTATTCCAAGCAGCCCGGGAACATGCCCGTTGTAATGGCAATCCGGTTCCAGTTGTTGATCGTATTGATGACCATCACCAGATCGATCACTCCAATCTCGCCGAACTGCTCGCGCACCCGCTCAAACACATCATCCGATACGCCATTCTCAGAGATCAAGGTGACGGCCTCGGCCAATTCCAACGCAACTCTCTGCTCTTGTGTGAACAGAGGCGCCTCCCTCCACACACTGAGCAGCACGATATGATTCCAATAGTCACCCATCTTCATCAAATCTTTGGTGTGTATATCTACACAAAACGCGCAGCCATTGATCTGCGAGACGCGGATTTTGATCAGCTCCACGAGTACTTTATCCTCAATTCTCCCCGAGGTATGCTGCTCCAGCGTCATCATCGCTTGCAGCGTTGCCGGACTTGCCTTGCGATAGTTCATTCTCATGTTCATTAGATTCGCCTCCAGTAATAGGTCTCATACTGAAGACAAAACAACGTCGTGATTTGTGACAACAACCATCACTTTTCTGCTCCCGTCTGTTGCATCCGCATGCAATGATGAGCTAGCAGCAATTGCTGGATTTCCAATACCAGTGACTGCTCTGCTTCTGTCGCAACCTCATAAAAGATCGCAACCTCGGTGTTATAAGCATAATTGAACCTGACATACCCACCGATGGCGGACTTGAACAAGATGCAGGTATGCTCATTTTCCAGCATCGCATCCCATGACAGCTCCTGCTGCTTGAGCTTCTGTGCCAACTGCTGCATCAAGAGGCCATGCTCCGCCCCTTTTGATAGATAAAATACGTGCTGGCGCTCTTCCTTCCATGGTTCATAATACAGTAGCTCAGGAGGAGATTCACTGCTGTACCACTCGCGGTAGATGAGATCAAGCGTCGCACCAAATGCCGAGGACAGGCAGGGAAATAGACGAATATGTTCATCATGCCGCGGCAGCCATAACAGTCCTTCCACCTCAGGATGTACGGCAAGAATGTCCCCATCCACCGAACTGCCGATGCTGATGCATTCCGCAATCTGCTGCTCACTGATCGGGGCGTCAGCATCATGCAACCAGAAATCATATTCAGCAAACGGCTTTAGCACCTCAGCGTCGGGTAGCTGCACATTCATCCAGCCCGCATAGGTGCCTTCGCCATACGCCTTCAACCATTCGCGATAAGCATGAGGCAGCCTGACGGCATGCTGCTGCTCATAGAGCGTCAGCTCCTGATCAGGCACCGGCTTCAGTCTGCGAGTGACGATATACATATTGTATCTATTCCTCCTTAAACTGGTATAGCCTGGTTAAGGCTGCCGTTCCTGATGCTCCTGTACGAGCCGCATCTTCAGATCCCATGTGGCATCGCTCAGATGGACGCGATACACCTCAGGGTTCAGCTTGCGCATATATTCCGGCCAGAACAGGTGCTTCTGCTGCTCATGGTAATGGCGGATCTGCTCCAGCGATGGCAGCTCGCATACAAGCTTACCCCCGTCAAATATCGGCTGCAGCAGCGGAATCGCCTCATATTCGTCGATATACTTGTGTCGATAGACATGCAGTGGATCTGTCAGCTTGAGCCGTCTGCCCGGAGCAGGCTGTTCCTCCTCGCGAAGTGCGATATAATCCGCCTCCGCCTTGCCTGTCGCCTTGCTCACCAGCCGGTACACCTCCTTGACGCCAGGGTTGGAGATTTTCTCGGGATTGCCCGATATTTTGATCACCGGCTCCCATGCCCCGTCCTTCTCCCGCGCCACCAGCTTGTAGACCCCGCCTAGTGCCGGCTGATCTGCCGCCGTAATAAGCTGCGTGCCTACCCCCCATGTATCGATGCGTGCTCCTTCCGCCTTCAGATTCAGCATAATGTTCTCATCCAGATCGTTGGAGGCCACAATCTTCACCTCGGGAAGGCCCGCCTCATCCAGCATCCTCCGCGCCTGCTTCGACAGATAGGCAAGGTCGCCGCTATCCAGCCGAATCGCCTGCATCTGCTTCGAGCGTTCCCGCAGCATCTTCGCAATCCGTATAGCTGCCGGCACTCCACTACGAAGCGTATCATAGGTATCCACCAGCAGCGTCACCTGATCGGGCAACGCTTCGGCATAGCGCCGAAACGCCTCCTCCTCACTGTCATGGCTCTGTACCCAGGCATGAGCATGCGTTCCCTTCGCAGGAATGCCGAACATCATACCGGCTCGCATATTCGAGGTGGCATGGAAGCCCGCGATATAGGCTGCTCGCGCTCCCCATACGGCCGCCTCCGTCTCCTGCGCCCGTCTCGTTCCGAATTCCAGCAGGATGTCCTGCGGCGCTACCTGCTTGATCCGCGATGCCTTGGTCGCTATCAGCGTCTGATAGTTCAGCATATTGAGCATGGCTGTCTCGATCAAGTGTGCTTCGAACAGCCGTGCCTCGATGCGCAGGAGCGGCTCGCCAGGGAAGACGAGCGTGCCCTCCGCTACCGCATCCATTCGTCCCGTGAAGCGAAAGCTGCGCAGCTCCTCCAGAAAGGCCTCAGGATAGCCCTCCTCCTGAGTACGCAGGTAGTTCAGCTCTTCCTCGCCAAAATGCAGATTTTGAATGTAGTGCACAATCCGCTCCAATCCGGCGAAGACTGCGTAGCCATTGCCGAAGGGCAGCTTGCGGAAATACACCTCAAAGACGGCCTTATCATTATGGGTGCCATGTACCCAATGGGCGTACATCATGTTCAGTTGATATTTATCAGTATGCAGTGTCAGATTGCTATTAAGCATGTTCTGTTCCTCCAAGTCTCTCATCGCAGTATACCCGCGGCGCGAACATGACCGCCAGCCGTTGAACAGGCTGGCTGCTGCCCGCTTCCATCGCGCCAGCACATCCCAACGTTTACTGTGTCACTGGGGCATGCCCCTTCATTCAGGCTGGCGCTTGCCCTCCACCCGCGCGCCCAATGTGTGTTCGAAATGCTCCAGCGCCCACTCATGTCCTGCAGGGTTGAAGCTCGCGGTAGCATCTGCATGCACGGTAATGTCAAAGCCCTGATTGTACGCATCCACCGCCGTATGCAGCACACAAATATCGGTGCACACACCGACAAGATGCAGCTCCGTGATGCCTCGTGCACGCAGTTGCAGCGCTAGCTCCGTCCCGCAGAAGGCGCTATACCTGGTTTTGTCCATCCAGACCATGCTCTCCTTATGCGACTGATAGACGGTATTCAGCTTGCCATATAGCTCCCGTCCCTGCGTGCCACGAATATTATGCGGTGGAAACAAGCGATGCTCCGGGTGATAGCGATCTCCCTCATCATGCAGATCCACAGCCATCACCACATAATCTCCCGCCAGTGCAAATTGCTCGGCCAGTGCAGCAATCCGCTCCTCAATCTCGATTGCCGGCTCCCCGCACGGCAGCTTGCCTGTCACAAAATCCACGGTATAGTCAATCACAATCAATGCTTTCATCGCTTGCATCCTCCTTGTCGTTGGCGCGAGTGACATTGAGCTCCCAACAAGACGGCGCCTAATGGCTCGCATTCTCCAAAATAGAATTGACATAATAGTATTAAACCGACAATATGAAATGATAAAAGGAGAAGCCTAGCTGTATAACGATAGCTGAGGCTCATGCCCGGTAAAGCGGTATAGCTGTGCAGCACGCTGCGAATAGCGGTTGGACATTTTGCGATTGCCGGAAGCATCCACGACCTCCTCAATGATGCCCTTGCGGCTCTGTGTCGACGTGATTTTACGCAGGAAATTGCGATCCTCGAATGCGGGCACGACCGTCTGGATGACCTGATACAGCTCGCTGATCGTGAACTCCTCCGGCAAGAACTCCTTGGCGATTGTGGTGGTCAGCATCTTGCGGCGAATATGGGCAAGCGCATCTTCAAGCACCTGCCGATGGTCAAACGCCAGCTCCATCCCGAGCGCCTCACTGACCGGAAACAGCCGGACATCCGCCGCATCATCCGCCGCCCGCCTGCTGTGCAACTCCCTCTCCTTCACGAGCGCCACGAACGCATGCGAGATGATCCAGCCCCGGGGATCGCGCCCTGGCTCGCTGTATACGTTGCAATACTCCATGTGGACATCGCGCACGCCGGTCTCCTCCTCCAGCTCCCTCCGGGCACACTCTGGCAACGACTCCTGCTCGCCGCAGAATCCTCCCGGCAGCGCCCATTGCCCGGCAAAGGGCCAGCTCTTGCGCTCAATAAGCATTACCTGCAGCTCCCGCAGCGGCAATGACTTCTTGCTCCCGCTGCGCTCCCTGGAGACGATCGTGAAGATGACGATGTCAGCCGGTGCACCATCAGGGGTACGGTACTTGCGTGCATTGTAATTGGTCTCATTCTCGGTTATATCTGTCACCTTCTCACCTGCTTGCCTGATTCAACTGATATTCCATCGAGTCATTACATATTATCGATTCGATATTATCATTATGACTATATTAATTATTTTTGTCAAGACCCGGTTTCACTTTCTCGACGACAATCAAGCAGGTGCTATCCGGCAATGACACGGGCTCTCCCTGTTCGTCCATGATCTGCACCTTGGCTGCCAGCGCCTCGGTATACCCCTCCTGCAAATAATGTCGCAGCTCCATGATACGCCCTTCCTCGCCGAACAGACCGTCGATGCATTCCCGATATTCAGATGGCGTGAAATAGCCGAACTGCTCTTGCACCTCATGCACATACGACTCCTCGCCCCATGTATACGTGTAGAGAAATTCCATCGCATCATTAACTGGCATGAGCACCTCATCTTCCGCCAGCCGCTCGAACGTTATTTCGCGCCCCTCGAAATCCTCCGCATAGCGCTCCAGCCAGTCCATCCCCTCGCTATCCAAGAACCGGATGCGTCTTAGCTGTGACACTGGCTCGGTCATGATGCCATCGCGAATAATAAGCCGGCCGCCCGGCTCCAGCACCTCGAATGCGCTGACGAGCGCCGCTGAGATGGTATCGCGATTGAAGCGACGTCCCTCATAAGGAATGTAGGAATACAGCTCATGAATGATGGAGGAAAAGATAACTGTGCCGACACTGCCCGGCTCGATATATTCCTTGAGGCGCATAGCATCGCCCTGCAGCACAGTCCAGCGATGTCCTTCAAGCTGCCGCTTCCTGTCCAGCGCTTCGATTACATTGTGCGAGATGTCGATGCCGATCGGCTCCACATCAGGCAGCTCACGCTCCATCAGATCAAGCAGTACGCCTCCGCCCGGCCCGATGTCAAGCACCTTGCGTCCAATAATATAGTCAAGCAGCACCCGCTTGTAATCTACGGTGCCATTCATCGTCGCCAGGTACGTCTCCTCATTATGGAAGCGGTCATAGGCATCTCGCCGCAGCCCGAACAGATCAAATAACAGCAGCACCGCCTTCTCATAGAGCGGCGACTTCTCTGCCTCAATGCAAAATTCAATCAGCTTCTCAGCAGCCGCAGAGAAGGCCAGATTGAAGAAGACCGTGTCCGGCAGCGCGTCCTTCCGCTCAAGCTGCGCCTGCAGATGGACGCCGCCATGCGACACATCACCTTGGGACAGTTGCTCCCATGTCAGTTGCTTCAGGTAATGCTCCATCATCCGCTGCTTGTACACATTAATCTTCTTCACACCTTTGTAATCATAATACATCGTGTTCATGAGCGGCTCGAAGCTGATATGGCGCACCTCTCCACTGCCCGGCCCGTGCAGGGCCAGAGCCATCACCTTGAGAAACTGCTCCAGCGAGAAGCTCCCCAGTGCCGACTCCACATACCAGAAGGTTTTGTCCTCCATGCTGGACAATAGCCCGTGCAGATCGGTCTGCTTCGCCGCGGCTGCAAGCTGACCCTCATAATCCTCTCCCGCAGCAATCGGCGCCGCCCGCAGCAAGCGCAGCCGCTCAGACCAGGACATCCTGCGCGCCTGCTGCTCATAAGCCAGCTCCTCAATCAGCCGTTTCGCATCCGCCTTAACCGCTCCCCATAGCTCCTCAGAGACGGCGCCGATGACACAATAGTTTAGAGCCGTCAGCAAGTGATACAGCTCCTCGGGAGCAAGCAGGCGCTCCTTCACCAGCGCGGACAGCGGCAGATTGTCCTCGGCTGGCACCTCCCCGCGCAATTGCTGGCCGATCAGACCATGCGTCCGAATCAGTGTATGGATGACGCGAGTCCGCTCGCTTCCCGGCTGCCCGGCATGGCGCAGATAGATCTGGGCAGAACCGATATTATGTACAAAGCAATTAATGCCCTGCTCCTGCAGGCCGATACGCTCCTTCACAGAGCCGCCCTTGGCGGTCTCCGACCAGATCAGCACCTCCTCCAATATATCCTTCATCCAAAAGGACAATCTTAGCGGCTGCAGCAGCTCCAGACTCCGCTGTACATAGTCCAGCACCGGATTGGCATCCGCCAGCTCCTGCAATGAGCTGATCCGCTCGTAATTGACAATCCGCTCCTCCGCAGAGGCGAGATAATGAAGCCACAGTTGCTCCCGCGGCATATCCTGGTTGCCGCCCCGATAAGCATAGATGGCCTGAAGTGATTTTAACGTCATAAGCATGTCCCTCCCGTTCCTCTATTGTCCTCTATCTTCCAGCAGATATTCAAGCCTAATCTTCGCCAGCTTGCCTGCCCAACCATTCGCGACCCTCTACTCCAGGTCGGCCAATCGTTCCTCACATGCAGGCAACACCGAAGACCGCTCCGGGAACACGAGCTCCGTAGAACGGTCTTACGCTTAATCTATGTACCAGCAGCCTCCGTGGTTCTTCGTGCTGGTTCGCCTGCACCTGCCGGCTTGTCCTTCAATCACGGCTGTCTGGCGCTATGGCAGCGCGCTCCACGTCGCGCGCGTATAGGCTAGCCGCAGACCGCAGCGCTCCATATTGCGAGCGCTCGCTGAAGCGTAGGCTGCCTGGGATACCGCAAGCGTGCAGCCGCTGGCGCGTGCCTGCTCCAGACGACGCAGAATCAGCGCCTGATGAAGACCGCGCCCCCGGTACTGCGGCAGCACAGCCGCAAAGGTCAGCGAGGCCACACCGTCCGCACAATGCATGACCGCTGCGCCTGCTGGCTCGCCATCCTCAGCCTCGGCTAGATAAAAGCTCCAGCCGGCTCTCCCCAGCAGCACCTCGTTATTGGCGGCAACCGCCTCCGCACCGGAGAGCGGCAGCCCCGTAGCAAGGCAATGGACGCGAGCGTATTGCTCCAGCCCATCTGCCAGGCTCAGCTCGGCCAGCCTCCATTCGCCGCTTGAAGTCTCGCGTCCTGTCTCGGCAGCGGGATCGCTCTGCCTGCTCTCCAGCACCAGCGGCATGAACCATGAGCTATGAAAGCCTGATTGATAGTAGCCTCGCTGCGCCAGCCGCTGCTGCAACGCCTGCCCTCCTCTCGACGGGATAATCTCCCACTGCGGAGCACGGTCGCCATACCAAGCGATTACCTCGTCAACCCGCTCTGCCTCCGCCTCGCTTAATCCCTTGACGGTGTTGAATTGCGGCCAAGGCATCTCACGGGCATACAACGCCACCGCATTGCCGAACCTGGCAATCTCGACTCCCATCGGATTGCCAGGCCGCTCCTGCATCGCCCGCATCCGATCCACCATGTACCTCATCTCCGATTGCTCTACCCGCTCGGCAAGCTTCGCATCGATAACCTGCATCTTCATTCCCCCATTTTTCTGCACAGCCCTCGCCTGTATTGCGACCTATCCACTTCACCGATCTCCACCGCTGCTTAAAATACCGATACATAACGTTGATCTGGATGTCTCCCTACATTATAGGATGAATTTCCTTTGTTTGTAATCCCATTTTGACATTGCTGTCTAATGGACATGACTCTGCCATGGTTGCATTGTGAGAATATATTGCTAAAATCCTCGAAATATGTTTCGATAGAAATTACGGCTTTTCTGTTTTCAAAAAAATCTATATTGAATTGCAAGGGAGACTGTCAATTGAACACTTTTTTTACGAGCGCACTGTTAGGACTATCCATCTCCATTCCTGTCGGGACGGTCACCATCCAGATGATGAAGCAGGGACTGCGCAATGGCTTTATGTATGGATGGATGGTTGGGCTAGGGGGCATGACCTTTGATCTGGGAATGATCATTCTGATCTATCTCGGCTTCTCAACCTACCTGAATATGCCTATCGTACAGCACATCATGTGGCTGGCAGGCTGTCTGTTTCTGCTCTATTTGAGCATCGATTCGTTCAAGGAAAGCCGCAAGACAAGAGTCATTGAGGGCGAAGCAGAGGGCAAGTCGCTGCGCAAGTCCTATCTGTCCGGGCTGCTCGTTGCCGTATCGCCTTCTAATATCGTCTTCTGGGTCGGCGTCTTCGGCACCGTGCTCGCCGCTTCCTTCGATGCCTCCTCTACCTCGGCAACCTTCATCGCCTCGGCAGCAGGTATTCTGGCGGGCATACTATTGCATGATGTCGCCTTAATGGGCTTTGTGCACTATACCCGACGTTTTGTCAGCGAAACCTTTCTGCGCTGGTTCTCCATCGTCGCCGGCTGTCTGCTGCTTGGGTTCAGCCTCTATTTCGGCTATCAGTTCGCGACCTCGGTCTGGGGCTAGGCTCTTAAGCTGCGGTTGCCACTCTTGGAGGCTTGCGGTAGAATCATTCATAGCTAAACCCGAAAGGAGCAACATCAAGCATGCTGCGATTTGGAGTTATCGGCACGAACTGGATTACAGAATCATTCCTCAAGGCGGCTCAGCACCTGGATGCCTTCAAGCTGACGGCCGTCTATTCGCGAACAACGGAGAAGGGGGCGGAATTTGCCGCCCGTTATGGAGCCGAGCATATCTATACGGGTCTGCTTGAGTTGGCCACCAGCGATAAGCTGGATGCTGTCTATATTGCCAGCCCCAATTCCATGCATGCGGAGCAGGCCATCACCCTGCTGCAGCATGGCAAGCATGTGCTGTGCGAGAAGCCGCTGGCTTCAAATGAACGGGAGGTACGGGCGATGATCGCGGCCGCTGAGGCGAGTGGTGCGGTGCTGATGGAGGCGATGAAGCCGACATTGCTGCCGAATTTTCTGGCTGTGCAGCGCAACCTGCACAAGATCGGCCCGATCCGGCGCTATACCGCCAGCTTCTGCCAATACTCGTCACGCTATGATGCTTACAAGCAGGGCACGGTGCTCAATGCCTTCAAGCCCGAATTATCGAACGGCTCGCTGATGGATCTGGGCGTCTACTGCCTGTATCCGATGATCGTGCTGCTGGGCGAGCCTGATCGCGTACAGGCTTCTGCCCATATGCTGGCATCCGGCGTGGACGGCGGCGGCAGCGTGATTGCCTCCTATCCGGGCATTGAAGCGGTCATTACACACTCCAAAATATCCGCCTCCTCCCTCCCCTCAGAAATTCAGGGCGAGCTCGGCAGCATCATCATCGACAAGATCAGCTCCATGGAGCGGGTGCGGATTGCATACAGGGATGGAACCATGGAGGAGCTGAGCGAGGTACAGCGTGAGGATTCGATGTTCTATGAAGCCGAGGAGTTCATCCGACTCATCGAGCGTGGCGAACGGCAATCGAGGAATAACAGCCATCAGCATTCGCTGCTGACGATGAAATGGATGGATGAGATTCGGCGCCAGATCGGGCTTGTCTATCCCGCAGATCAGCGCTAGGGTGTGTCTTACGCCCTGGGGAATGTCCAATATTAGAAACGGGAGGCAAGCACATGAACCAGCGTTTTCGCATTACCCGCTCCATGCAGCAAGAGGAGCTGACCATTTCCTTGGAGGAGTGCAAGGGGTACTTCTTGACCCAGCCCGACTTTGTCTACATGCCAACACTGACCGTCAAAGGCCCGGAGAGCACCATGTCTATTGACGGCGACTTCTTCATGTGGCAACATGAAGGGGCACAAATTCCATTTCGCCACTATATGGGCGACCTGTACGTTGCCGTTGCCCATGAAGCGGTCGTGCCTAAAATGATCGAGATCGCAACCGTGCTGCACGCCGATGTGGTAGAGGGCTAAAGATTGCCGAGGCAGCGCCAGGGTGTGTATGCAAACTCCACGTGGCATTTACACCGGAACGATAGAGCGAGAAAGGGACTTGCCCGGTGAAGCCGAGCAAGTCCCTTCTATATTGGATAAATGCAGCTACATCATGCCAGCATCGAACTGAACCAGACGCTTGGTCCAATATTCGACCTGATAGGTACGGTGGAGCGATGGCGGCTTCGCCTTGCCGGCTGTGCGCCCTGCTTCCTTCGTCTCGTTCAGCGATGACGCCTGAGGCTTGCCCTCCACTGCCGTCTTGAGCCTTCTCTTGGCGTGATACAGCACCATCTTCACCGTGGACACGGTGCAGTTGTTCGCCTGTGCAATCTCGCGGTATGTGTAGCGGTAAACCTCATACAAGATCAGCATTCGAATCTCCCGGTCGGACAGATAATCGCTCATCCATTCCATCGTGGTTCGAATCGAAATATAATCGGCGGACTGAACGACAAAGGTCATGCTTTCAATCGGCACCGTGCTGGCCCGACTTTTATTTTTGCGATGCTGATCAATCCAGATGTTGCGGGCTACAGTAAACATCCAGTTTTTGGAGCCAATTACCTTGCCGGTCTTTCGATAATGTCCCAGCATGCGCAACATCGTCTCCTGCACCAGATCCTCTGCATCCCATGACGATGACGCAAGATAAGAGCAATAGCCGTGCAACTCTTTCATGTATGGGGTTACTGCCGTTTGGAATGTATCCATATGCCGCCCCTCCTTATCACTGGCTATAGAACCAGATTCAGCTCTCAATCTCAATCTGTGCCTGATCGACAAGCTGATGCTGTCCGCTGACGACGAGTTGATCCGATACAGCCAGGCCAGAGAGTACCTCCTGATACGATCCTTTCATTCGACCCAGCTCGATTTTGCGCTTCTCTGCCACCGATCCTTTGGCGACAAAGACGAAGGTCTCATCGCCCTCGCGAACGACGCTCAGCGATGGAATCGCCACAACATTCTCCTCATCCTCTGTCGTCAACTGGACATGTACTCTGCTGCCCGGCTTGACCACACCGCCCGGGTTATCCGCCTCCAGCTCCATAGCGAACAGTCGCGTGCTAGGGTTGGCGAACAGATCCACAGAATTGATACGAGCCTTGAGCTTGCCGGAGGAGCCATCCGCACTGTAGAAGACCAATTCCTTTTTGCCGCGCACCAGCTCAGCCGCTTTCTCGGTCAGCTTGACCTCGATTACGATCCGCTCTGTCTGCTGTACGACACCAATGACTGAACCCGCCTGCAGATAGCTTCCTTCACGTACCGTCAGATTCGTCAGCACGCCATCCGACGGCGCCTTAATCACATAGTCCCCGAGCGATAGCTGAACGTCCTTCAAGCCTGCCTCCGCTGAGGCAACAGAAGCCTCCAACTGCGCCACATTGTTGGAAGAATCCATCACGGACAACTGCCGCTGAAGCAGCTCTACTGCATCCTTGGCCTTCTCCGCCGCGGTATCGTCCTGAGTCATGCGTATCTCCTTGTACGCATTTTCCGCATCCTTAATATCCTTGAGCAGCTTCTCACGCTGCAATTGCACGGACTTGCTGCTGGCTGCCAGCGCTTCGCGAGCAATTCGCACCTGGGTTTGCGCATTTTCCAGTTGGGCATCTGCCCGTTCCGAGCTGATGCGAGCGATGACGTCATTCTTTTTGACCGTATCGCCATTTTGCTTGACTCGCTCGACAACCTCGCCGCCGGTCTTGGCGATCATATCGAATTTAATCGCCGCCGTCACTTCACCAATCTGCTCGCGCGGCTCCCCCATACTGTGTCTGCCCACTTGCTCGATTTTCACCTTGGGCAGCCCTTTCGACTCCGCAGTCCCGTTCTCCGGCTCCGCTCCTTGTGTATTGGTGCAGCCAGCAGCCACGATGGAGGCTCCCAACAGCAGCAGAGCCGCCTTCATGCGATAGCGGGATAGAATTCCTTTTCGGTTCATGTTGGATGGTTCCCCTTTCTCAAATTATAGCCTGTGCCTTGCTATTCCGCTTGCTAGTCTGTGATCTGAATGTCCACTACATGCCGGTCTCTGTCTTTGGTTGACTGCCACTCTTGGCTCTATCACGGCGTCCAGCGCGCGACAGCTTCGCCTTCCATACCTCCAGCGTCTCATAGACCACCGGCACAACAACAAGCGTCAGCAGCGTAGACGAGGTTAACCCGCCAATAACGACGATCGCGAGCCCTTTGGAGACGAGTGATACGTTCGCACCGGAATGGAACATCCCGATCGCGAGCGGCAGCATCGCTGCAATCGTCGCCCCTGCTGTCATGATGATCGGCCGCAGCCTGACCATACCGGCTTCGACGATGGCGCTGCGCACGGTCATGCCTTCCGCCAGCAATTGCTGAGCGCGGTCAAGCAGTACGATCGCGTTCGTAATAACGATACCGATCAGCATCATGAAGCCGATCAAGGTCGTCACGTTCAGCGATTCACCGGTCACTAGCAAGCCGATCAGCCCGCCGATAACTGCCATCGGCAAGGAGAATAGAATAGCAAATGGCGTGCTTGCATTGCCGAAGGCCAGAACCATAATGAGATACACGATACCGATCGCCACAATCATAGCGACGAACATTTCCGTAAAGCTCTTGGCAATATCGTCGGTCACCCCGCTCACCTGAGTCGATACGCCCTCTGGAAGCTGCAGCTTGTCGAGCTCCTCACTGACCAGGATGCTGACTACTGCTTTGTTCTCTGATTTGATGGAAGCCTCAATCTTGACGAGCTGCTTGAGGCGCTCCCGGTGAAGCGATACTGGAGCCGGAGCCTCCTTCAGCGTAGCAACCTCATTCAGGTAAACCGTCTGTCCAGTCGGCGTCTGCATTGGAATCTTGCCAAGCTGCTCCAGCGAGTTTTTATGATGCTCAGCGAGTTGGAGCGTCGTCTTATACAACACATTGTCAAACCGGAGATCCCCAAGCTCCTCCTTCCAGATCCATGCGCGCACCGCGCTTTGAATCTGTGCGGAAGTAAGGCCGAATTGCTGTGCCATCGCATGATTCACCGCAATGTTAACCTCTGTCTTGGCGTCGCTGATCGTCGTCTTGACATTCGCAATTTCAGGGAAATCCTTCAGCTTCTCCAGCACTAGCTGTGCACCTTGCTCCAGCATCGTCTGGTCGTCTCCTTGCAGAGCATAAGAGAAATCCGCCCCCGAGAAGCCGTCGCCACCTGTGAGGGCTGCATCCTCGGTCTTGGAGCCCTTCGGCAGCAGAGCCGAAATACGCTCGTTGAATTCCTTACGCACCTTCACCGGGTCGGCGTTCTCGTTGACCTCAGCCAATATCTGCGCATAATAAGGCGCCTGTGTCTCCGAGCCGTCATAGCCTACCTGAGACTCATAGAAGGTAAAGAGCGAAGCGCCCTGCTCATCCTTCGCCTCCTGCAGCATCGCCTCAATCTGCTGCACTTGCAGATCGGTACTCTCCAGCGAGGTTTCATACGGCAGCTTAACGGTGAAGGATACCTGCTTGGAGCCTTCCGACTCTGGCATAAACGTGAGCGGAATGAACGGCAATGTACCTATAACACTGACAATCAGGAACCCGATCGCCAGCAGCATCGTCTTCACTCGATGCGTCAAGCTCCACAGCAGCACCTTCTTATAGAAGGTAGTGACCTTCCCGTCGGTGTGCTCTGTATGACCGGAGCCAGCCTTGGTGCTGCGAAGCACCATCATCTTGGTCAGCATCGGAATGACAGTAAGTGCTACGAGCAAGGACGCCATCAGCGCACAGGATACCGTAATCGCAAACGGGCGGAACACTTGCCCAATCTGACCGGATACGAGACCAATTGGCAGAAACACCGCAGCGGTAACAAGCGTTGAGGACGTAATGGCCATCGCCACCTGCCGGGTCGCCATCAGGATGACCGATTCATTGCGCTCTTGTGCCTTCTCCAGATTGGTATAGACATTCTCGATAACGACGATACTGTCATCCACAATCCGACCGACCGCGATGAACATACCGCCTAGCGTCATAATGTTCAGGGTAATATTCATCCCGTGCATCAGGATCAAGGTCAACAGAATCGAGAGCGGGATGGAGACGAGCACGATCAGCGTCATGCGCACATTGCGCAAAAAGACGAGAATCATGACCGACGCCAGAATCATCCCAATCAGACCCTCGCGCAGCAGGCCGCTGATCGAGCTTTTCACATCGTCTGCCGCATCATAGATCTTCTTGAAGGAGATGCCCGGATATTCCTGTTCCCACTGGGCAATCATTTTGTTTGCGGCACTTGAGAAATCGACAGCATTCGCATCGCTGGTCTTATACAGGTTAATGCCGATCGCAGCATTCCCGTCCATGCGGGCAATGAACTTCGATTCCGTGACGGCCTTGATCTCCGCCACCTCGCCGAGCAGCATCGTCTGGCCGGCACTGTTCATGATCTCCATATTTTTGAAGTCATACAGACTCTTGATCTCGCCTGTCAGGCGAGCCATCTGCGACTTGCCATCGAACTTGACCGTTCCGAGCGCTCCTTCCGTCAGCCCGGCCCGGATCGACTGGGAGACCTGATTCGGATCAAGGCCGTAGGCGTTAAGTACATCCACATCAAGACGAATGTCAAGCGTGGTCTCGCGCTGGCCGATCGAATCCAGATGGTCAAAGCCGCTAATCGATTCAAATCCCGGCTTGATCGTATCTTTATACAGCTTATTCAGCTCCAACTGGCTCATCGTATCTCCAGCATCCAGCGCCAGATAATAAGCCGGGAACGAGGAGAAGCCGAAGGTCATCGCCCTGGGCTTGGCCGCCCCTTCTGGAAGCACAAGGTCGGAGAGCAGACTTTCAATCTCCCGCTTCTTCTCCTCGGGGTCCTCGCTATCTTTGAGCTTGACTGTAATATTGGATACATTGTCACTGGATACGGATGAGATCAGATCGACGCCCCGCAGATTGGCGATCTTCTCTTCAATAGGCTTCGTAATGTCGGTCATGACATCCTGCGGCGCTGCGCCGTAAGAGGTGACGATGACCACATATGGAATGGAGATGTTCGGCATCGTCTCCATCTTGAGCGATGATGCCGAGAACATCCCGACCCCTAGCAACAGCGCCATCATAATCATCATGGCCGCTATTCTCTTCATGGAAAAACGGATTAATCCATTCAACCGGTTTACCCTCCTCTAGTCTATTTTTGCCAAGTATAATCAAGCAATATGAACGGAGTGTGAACCGGCATGGACTTTTACTCATTTTTTTATACAAATGTACGAAAATGTGACGTCTTGCCAAGACATCACCCTGGATCGTTCAAATAATTTGGAATAATGACGGTGAAGGTCGCCCCTCGCCCCTCCTTGCTTTTGACGAATATGCGGCCTTTGTGAAGCAGTATGATCTTGCGCACGATGGCCAGCCCCAGTCCATTGCCAGTCTTAATCTTGCTGCGCGCACGATCGGATTTGAAGAAACGCTCGAAGATCAGGTTTAAATCCTCCTCGGGGATGCCGATCCCTGTATCCCGGATATGGATCTCGACCTGGTCGATGCCTTTGCTTCCCGTAATGACAATCGAGCCTCGTGGCGGGGTGAATTTGATGCTGTTGGCGATCAGATTGGTCCACACCTGGCTGAGCTGATCGCGATCTGCTTGCAGCCGGATGCTCGGAAGCTGGATGTCGATGTCGATTTCCTTCTCGCTCCATTGCGGCTCCAGGAGCAGCACGCTTTCACGAATCTGTTCATCCAGGTCATACGTCGAAAGTTGAAGGGGCATGCTGCGATTGTCCAGAGAAGCGAGCCTGAGCAGATTGTCGCATAGCCGTGACAAGCGTTCGCTCTCCGACTGGATAATGGACAGGTAGCGCTGCTGGTCCTGTTCGGATACCCGCTGCTGCTGCAGTGCCTTGGAAAAACCGGAGATGGAGGTAAGCGGGGATTGGATCTCATGCGAGACGTTGGACACAAACGCCTGACGCATATTTTCCAGTTGCTTGATCTCATGGGTCATATAATGAAAGCTTAGCGCCAGCTCGCCCAGCTCGTCCTTGCGCCCATCGAGCTTGAGCGAGATGTCAAAGTCCCCTTTGGCGATCGCCTCCGCCGCCTTCTTCATCGCCCGCAGTGGCTTGATCAGATGTCTTGCGCCAATGCCCATGAGCAAGGTTCCGATAACGAGCGCCAGCAGTTGCATGCTAAGCAGCACATATTCGTAATATTCGATCTGACCGCGCGGGCGGTACTGTAAAATAAGCGCATGGGGCTCGCCCTCCATATCAAATGGCAAGCCCACGACAAACTCCTTGGAGCTGCGATAGACATCCCCTTGGTAGATGGAAGCGAGCACCTCCTGCGCAATCATCTTCTCCCCCTTCCAGGGGCTCGAGTAAAATATTCTGCTGCTATGATCGTAGATTTGAAGGTGGAAGGTCTCCAGATCGCTCAGGCTGGTCAAGATGGCATTCACATTGCCCACACCCTGCTGCTTATATAAACGAATGATTTCTTCCCCATATTGAATCAACTGGGTATTTTCTGTTCTAATAATATGCTTGGTATAAAGGATGGAGGTGACGATCGAAGCGAGCAGCAGTGCCAGCGCCGTCACCGCCAAGTAGGTGAGAATGACTTTGACATAGAGTGTTTTGATCATGACTTCATCTCCAGCTTGTAGCCAAGGCCGCGCTTGGTCGTAATGACGAACGGGACTTCCTGCTCAGGGAATCTCTCTCTCAGACGTTTGATATGTACATCAACGGTTCGGTCATTGCCATCAAAATCCGCGCCCCATAGCTGATCAATTAATTGATTGCGCGTAAAGATCTGTCCGGGCGAGCCGGCCAGCTTGAAGAGAAGGTCGAATTCCTTGAGCGGAATGGTCAGCCTGCGCTCTCCCCACATCACCTCATAGCTCTGCTTATCCAGCACGATATCGCCGAGCTGCACCTTCAACGACGACTGGATGCGATAGCGCTTCAGCAGCGCCTTAACGCGTACAACCAGCTCGAGCGGGTCGAAGGGCTTCACCATATAATCATCGGTTCCAAGCCGAAACCCCCGCACCTTCTGGCTCGTCTCTCCGCGAGCGGTAACCATCAGCAACGGCAGCTCCGGGTAATCGCTGCGCAACTGCTCGCACAACTGCCAGCCATCCATATGCGGCATCATAATATCAAGAATCACCATATCAGGTGCCTCCCGCGAGACCAGCTCCAGCGCCTCTATACCATCATTGGCCTCCATGATACGAAAGGCTTCCCCCTCCAGATAGATTCGGATCAGTTCCCGTATATCTGGATCATCATCCACGACCATAATTTTTGCCATCTTGTCATCTTCCCCCTTATCCTTATTCTCATCCCATTCATTGTGCTTGCATTCATAGCGCCTGCCATCAAGACTGCCCGTGTTCTGATTGCTCAAACATCGCGCGCAGTCGTTGCGGCACTGCGGTGCTGTGACGGGTGACCGTGTCTATTGTAACCAGCGTAATCAGCGCATCCGCACAGACGTCCCCACTTTGGCTCATAATCTGTTGGGAGAGTACGAAGCTCTTCGTTCCGATCCGCTCTGGCGATGTCCGCACAACAAGACGTTCTCCCTGTACACATTCCTTGCGATAATTAATATTGATATTGGCGGTCACGGTTAAGACGCCCAGCTCCTTCAGCACCTCGTAGTGCAAGCCGGACGACTCGTACCACTCCTCGCGCCCCCATTCCAGATACTCCAAATATTTCGCATTATTCACATGCCCGTTCACATCAATTTCTGTCGAACGTACTACAATCTCCAGCTCCACAGCCACCATCCTCGTTCCTTCCTTTCCCGTCGCGATTAGCCGCCTGCAGCGGCATGTTCTGGAATTCCCTAGTATTTTAACGCACTTGCAGGAGGCTGGCAACCGACCAGGGACGGGGAACAGCCGTCTGTACGAGCAACCGAAGAGGATGCCCTTGGCAGTATATTCGGGACGCCCCCGGCCAGATAAACGATCCCGATGAGAAAAGAAGACGTGTTCATTGTGCTTGTCGGCAATGAGCTGGAGGATTGGTCGTTCGGTAATGGAAGGGCTCAAATGCTGCACCGATAGGTTAAAGGAGGAGGAGAAATCCTATGGCACATCAGAAGATCCAGTCCAGTGCCCGAGAATCGTTCGGTGAATTTGCTCCTGCATTCGTCAGCTACTCGGAAGACGTAGTATTCGGAGATATGTGGAGAAGAGAGGGGTTATCGCTAAGAGATCGCAGTCTAATCACGATTGCAGCCCTAGTCGCGGGAGGGATGACAGAGCAGCTCACCTATCACTTGCATTTAGCTGCTCAGAATGGACTGACTCAAGCAGAGATCGTTGAAGAAATGACTCATTTGGCCTTCTATGCAGGCTGGCCTCGTGCCGCCTCCGCCCTTCAAGTGGCAAAGCAAGCGCTAGACCAGATACCTTGATGAAGATACCCAACCTACAAGGTCTGTCCGCACCGTCAGCACTGTCCGTACTGTCCGTACTGTCCGTATCGGCAAAATTTTAAAGAGGGTGTCCCAACAGTCATCGTTGACTGAGGGGCACCCTCCTGTTCGCATTGCCGCGATCGGATACGCAAACGCCGCAATCCGCCCGCCATGTAATCCTGCTATTCCTGCACAATACGCCCGACCGCTTGCTTCCACCCCGCGTACAGCTCAGCTCGAGCGACCTCTTCCATCTGCGGCTCATAGCGCATATAAGCAGTGGGAAGCTTCGCTAGCGCCTCGCTGCCAGGCCAGAATCCGGTGCCGAGCCCTCCCATATAGACAGCGCCCATCGCTGACAGCTCGGCAACCTTCGACTTCACCACCGTCTGACGCAGCAGATCGGCCTGGAACTGCATCAGCAATGGATTGTCCGACGCCCCGCCATCGGTGCGCAGCTCCCGCAGGGCGATGCCGGATTCCTGGAGCATGAGCTCCGCTGCATCGCATACCTGGTAGGCGATGCTCTCTATCGCTGCACGCACGATATGGGCCTTGCCTGTGCCGCGCGACATGCCGATGATGGCCGCTCGCGCGTAAGGGTTCCAATAAGGTGCGCCCATCCCGACGAATGCGGGCACCAGATAGACGCCCTCATTGTTCGGCGCCTGATGAAGCAGCTCGTTCAGCTCTTCGAACGTATCGAACAGCCCCAGATTGTCGCGCACCCATTTGATGCTGTCGCCAGAGGTGCGAATGACCGCCTCCAGTGCATAGGTCACGCGACCGTTCATCCCCCAAGCAATAGCGCTGACCAAGCCGTTGCCGGAGGCCACGGGCTGCTCCCCCACATTCATCAGCACGGAGGTGCCGGTGCCGTAGGTCGCCTTCGCCATGCCCGGCTGCAAGCAGAGATGCCCGAACAACGCCGCTTGCGAGTCGCCGATGATGCCGCTGATCGGCACCTTTGCCGCGAACAGCTCCTCATCCGCAGTATAGCCGAACAGCTCATCGGAATAGCGAACCTCCGGCAGCAGCTCCTGAGGCACGCCGAACAAGGCGCACATCCCCTCATCCCATTGGAGGGTGTGAATGTTGAACAGGGAGGTGCGGCTTGCATTGGTATAATCGGTCGCATGCACTGCGCCCCCGGTCAGCCTCCATAGCAGATAGCTGTCAACTGTACCAGCCAGCAGCACCCCTTGGTCGAGCTTCTCCCGCACTTCCTCCGATTCCTCCAGCATCCAGCCCCACTTGGCAGCAGAGAAATACGGGTCCAGCATCAGGCCAGTCTTGGCCTGTACAGCAGCTTCATGCCCCGCTGCCTTGTAGGAGGCGCAGCGGTCTGCAGTACGCTGGCACTGCCAGACAATCGCCCGGTGCACAGGCAAGCCGGTCGTCCGATCCCATAGCACTGCTGTCTCGCGCTGATTCGTCAGCGTGAGTGCCGCGAGCTGCTCCGGCCGGATACCGGCAGCAGCCAACGCCTGCTGTGCCGTCCGCCTCACATTATCATAGATTTCGAGCATGTCATGCTCCACCCAGCCCGGCTTTGGATAGTACTGCTTATGCTCCGCCGCGCTTTTACCGACTATGGCTCCAGAACGATCGACAACCAGCGCCTTGGTTCCCGATGTACTCTGATCCACTACGAGAATATAGCTTGCCATCATCTGTCCCCCGCTCTAACGCTTCAGCAGCTCTAGCGCAACCTGCTTGACATGCTCTGCGCTGAGGCCATAGTGGCGGAACACCTCCGCTGTCTTGCCGGCAATCGCCGGCTCATCGGGAATCCCCAGGATGCGCACGGGCACCGGATGATGCTGTACGACCGTCTCGGCTACCGCCGCGCCCAGCCCACCGTGGATACTATGCTCCTCCAGCGTGATGATGTGACCCGTCTGGCGAGCAGCAAGAAGGATTGCCTCCACATCGAGCGGCTTGATCGTATGGAAGTTCAGTACACGCACCGATACGCCTGCTTCCCGCAGCTCCGCCTCGGCGTCCAGCGCTATGCGCACAGTCTCGCCGGTTGCGATGATCGTCAGATCAGAGCCTGCGCGCATCTGAACCGCCTTGCCGATCTGGAAGTCATAATCCGCCGACTCATATACATCCTCGACCGGATTGCGGCCGATGCGGATATACGCCCCTCCTTCATAGCCAACCAGCGCCTCAGTCATTTTGCGCGTCTCATGGCGATCCGCCGGCAACAGCACCGCCAGGCCGGGAATCGCGCGGGCTACCGCAATATCCTGTACGGAATGATGCGACATTCCAAGCGCGCCGTAGCTGACGCCTCCACTGATGCCAACCAGCTTCACGTTCGTCCCGGAGTAGGCGACATCCACCTTGATTTGTTCGATGCTGCGCATGCTCAAGAAGCAAGCCGGGGAGGTGACAAATGGCTTCTTGCCGCTGTGAGCCAGTCCTGCTGCCATCCCGACGATGTTCTGCTCGGCAATGCCGACCTCGACGAACTGCTCGGGAAATGCCTTCGCGAACGGGCCCATGGCAGCAGAGCCGCGGGAATCGCTTGCCAGCACCATAATATCCTTGTCAGTCCCGGATAGCTCCATCAGCGTCTCGCAGATCACCTGACGATTCGGAATCGTATTCATCTACTTCACCTCTCCTTCCCGCTGCAACAGCTCTCTGGCCGCCGCCAGCTCCGCAAGCGCAAGCTCCAGCTCCTCATTGCTTGGCACATGATGATGCCAGTGCGGGACATTCTCCGCGAAGGAGACGCCCTTGCCCTTGACGGTGTTCGCCATAATGAGCGTCGGCTTGCCCTGCGCCTGAGGAGCGCTCTCCAGCGCGGCTACGACCGCAGCCATATCATTCCCGTCAATCGAGACGACATGCCAGCCAAAAGCAGCCCATTTCTCCTCCAGCGGCTCCAGCCCCATCACTTCCTCGGTCGTGCCGCTGATCTGCAGCCGATTGCGATCGATGATGCCGACCAGATTATCCAGCTTGTAGTGCGCGCCCGCCATGGCGCCTTCCCACACACTTCCCTCTGCCTGCTCGCCATCGCCCATCAGGCAAAATACCCGATAATCCCGGCCATCGCGCTTGGCAGCCAGCGCCATGCCGACCGCAATCGGCAAGCCGTGTCCTAGCGCTCCTGTGTTCATCTCAATGCCCGGCACCTTGTTGTTCGGATGTCCAATCAGACGTGTGCCGAACTGACTGAACGTCTTCAGCTCCTCCTTGTCGAAGAAGCCAAGGTCAGCCAGAATGCACCAGAGCGATTCCACAGCATGCCCCTTGCTGGCAATGAAGCGATCACGCTGCTCCCACTTCGGCTGCCGCGGATCGATCCGCATAATCCGATAATAGAGCGCCGTCAACACATCGGTATTGCTAAGTGAGCCGCCAGTATGGCCAGCCTTGGCATGATGAATCATCTGCAACAGATCCATGCGGATCTGAATCGCCTTATCTTGAAGCTGTACGTTATTCATATAATCCTCCTTATGCCGCTTGAAGTTATCGGTTACAAGCTGCCGCCTCGAAGCCACGATTGAATCTGCTGCTCAGTAGGATCTACCGGGTCTGCGGTCAAGCCAGGAATATAATTGCATGCCTCATACAGAGCCGGGATCGCGTTGGCATGAATGCCAATCGCATGGTGGACGTATGGACCCTTCACGAGCCTCTCCTCCCACAGCGGCCAGTCATTCACCTCGACCCATACATACGAGCCGCGGGTATAGGGGCCTTCGATCCCCTTCGCCCGACCCAGGAACAACTGGTACTCGCCGTTGTCGCCATCGAAGCGAGTGATGGTCATATCGCCGCCACGAATCTGTCCTTCATGTGTTCCCGGCGCATGATCATCGAACAGGAAATGCTTGCGCAGTTTCGGCTTGTCCTCGACCGACAGCGATACCGGGAAGTTGCCGCAATGGAACAACAGCTCGCCATTGGGATTCTCGGGATGACGGATCGTCAGATCAGCAAAGAATGTCGGTGCTGTATTCATCGTCGCCGCTTGTGCCATAATCGAAGAGATTGCACCGTGAATGTCTGTCTCGCAGGTGACCGGAATCTGCTCATCCGTCAAGATCGCATTCGCCAGACACGGCATGATGCCCATCGCGTCCTGCAGGGAAGACCAGCACTGGATTGCAATCGCCGAGCTGCCCGTCTGCAGCGCGAACTGCTTCATCGCTACCTTGAGGGCAGCGATCCGTCTCACGTCACCCTCCGTCACTTCAGAGTAATCCAGCTTCTCCTTAATGTAATCGATAGCCGCGCTGAGCTCGGCGCTCGTGCCGCTCTCGATCTTCTTCGTCCGCAACTGGATGTCCACGAGGGTGATCGGATGAATCTCGATTCCGAACCTCTCCAGCAGCTCGCCCTCACTGCAGATCATCGTCCAGAAGGACGAAGGACGCGGTCCAATCTGCAGAATGCGCAGCTTGCTGAAGTGACGCACGACGTTGGCTGCGGCGACGAAGTTGGTGAAGCCGCGCTCGAATACCGGATCATCTACCCGGCTGTTCGTTACGTATGTGAAGGGAACCTTGAAGCGGCGCAGCACCTTGCCTGTTGCGAACAGCCCGCACTGGGTATCGCGCAGCCGCATGCCATCCTCAAGCGGCGCCTCGTCACGCGGTCCCCACAGCAGCACCGGCTTGCCCAGCGCCTTGCCCACCCGCGCTACGGTATCCTCCGTACCAAAATTGCAATGCGGGAAAAATACGGCGTCTACATCCTCGCGCTTGAAGCGCTCAATAATGAGATCTGCGTTAATGTGGTCGTCGTAGAGCAACCCCTCCTCGTTAATTCCTTCCAGGTCAACAATGTCGATGTCCATACCGAAGCTTTCAATCTTCTGACGAATCATCACCTTGTACTTGAATGCATCCTCTGCGCTGAATACGAAACGCCGTGTTGGCGCGTACCCTAATTTCAACTTTTTCATCCATGTAGCCCCCCTTGGCATGATTGCGTTAAACTAAACTAAAATAACTAAACTAGAATAAATATTTAACTAAATTAACGGTTTGTTAATTTCATATTACCACCTTTTTTCGGATAAGGTCAATGGATTATTTCTGTTTTCAGATAAAAAATAACTAAACTAATGGAATACAACTAAATTTAACCGATTTCATTTTATATAAAATGATAACACTTCTCATTTGTTTAGTTTTCAGGAATTTATTCAGTAGCATTTGCGAGGAAGAGTTCTTATGTCGCATCACCGGAGAATGATTCATGTGGGATCAGGGGCTCTTAAGATCATGAAAAAAAGGCTCCATCCCCCAAAACTCCAGGCGGATCGAGCCTTCATCTATATGCAACCTGCGCTATCCGAGTCTGCCATCACCTATAGTGTCGGCCTCGTGCAAGCGTTCTCTTCATTGTCCTGCAATTGCCTCTCCAATACTTCACCACGAATGACCTGGACCCCCTGCGGAGCATCGATAGCCAGTCTTAGCTGTCCTGTCTCACTGCGTATGACCTTCACCTTAATCGTGTCATTAATAACCACATATTCCCCAAGCTTTCTTCCCAATACAAGCATCGCAGTTAGCTCCTTTATGTGTGTACTTAATGACAGGATAGCATACACAGCTAAACAAACACTTAAAGATAAATAACATCTCATGGCATTCTAATAAACATCTGATTAGCAGCTTTCTAGCGTAAGTCGTGCCTAATCCAGATTCACAGTATGCCGTGCAAACAAACAAGCGTAAACGGCTGCCGCCGTTCCTGATGGGCTAAGTATCGTTTCGCATACATATAGAACAGCATGTAAGGTTATTCGCACTTAAAGAAAAAAAAGAGAGGCGCCCCATAGGCGCCTCTCTCCAAGCTATAGAATCCGTTGCCTATTCCCAAGACATGATCCGTTTTGCCATGATAACCAGGTCTAAGATATTGACCTCGCCATCGTTGTTCAGGTCATACTGCTTGAGCTGTTCCCAATTCGAATCGGATTTCTTCGCCCCATAAGAACTAGCAACAATGCCCAGATCACCGACCGACAGGCTGTTATCCTGATTGTAATCGCTGGTCACAGCACGATTGACAGACGACTTGAATGTGTTGAACGCGCTATTCAGGTTCGTCAGTGCTGCTGCGATCTGATCGGAGGTGGATGTGTTATTGTTGGCTACCACCTTGGCTGCATTAATCGCTGTCTGCAGCTTCGCCTTGGAGCCTTCGGCATATTGTCCGATACGCAAGCCCTCTACCGCTTTGTCATGCATAGCTTGAGCGTCTGTAATCAACGAGCGCAGTGCTTCCAGGTTGCCCGTGCGAACCTCTACGCTGTACGTCGCTCCATTGATTGGATGTTCCGCCCCTAGTTTAGTTGATACGATGATCGGTTCGACTTTAATTAAAGTCGTGCCTGGAGTCGCACTGGACTTCGCCTTGAAGGTCAGCTCCAGATTCGTGCCGTTCGGACTGTTCTCCTTCACACTGAAGGTCAACAAGCGAAGCGCACCCGTGGTGGACTTGTAGTCTGCAACCTCGAAGGAGTCTTTGCGCAGCGTTTGCACGGACACGAATTCCAGCACATTCGGATCATACTGGAACGTAATATCATGTGCGACGAACGATTCATCCAGGCCATCAAAGCCAAAGGTAATGCGGAATGGCAAACCTGAAATCGCTGCTGTATCGCCCTTCAGCACTACCGGCGTATTCGGAGTCGCTACAGTAACCTCTGCTACGGCCAAATACGAGCCATCTACTGTTGTGACGCTAATAACCGCACTGCCCGGCTGCTCAGCCGTAATTTTGCCCGTTGCATCAACTGTGGCCACGGCGTTATTGCTGCTCGTCCACAGGACCGCCTTGTTTGTTGCGTTAGCTGGAGCTACAGTAGCCGTCAATTGAAGCTGCTGTCCAGTCTTCAGCTCAACGGTCGATTCATTCAGCGTTACCCCCGTCGCTGCCACGCCAGTCGGCGTCGCGATCTTCGGCAACGTACTCGTCAATGCGTTGTGCTCCGTCGCTGTCACCGGAATCACCGTGCCGTGGCGCGGCCTGCTTGGCAAGCTGTACGTAGCCGGAATCGACCAGTTGCCGCTGTTCAGATCGGTCGTCTCGAACGGCACATAACCTCTGCCGCCAAACTCATCGATGAACAGATACCATTTCTCCTCCGTATTGGACTTGAAGATGGTCGGGCCTTCACCCGCAGAAATCTGGCCTTGACCGATTCCCTCCTTGATCATCTTGAAGTTCGCATCCAGGATCGAGCTGCCTACCTCCTGGAACACAAATTTCCCGTGCGGAGAGTTGGTAGCATTGTAGTCGCGCTCATCCTTGGTGAAGCGATAGACCTTATCGTTGTGATTGATCATCGTCGTATCGATCAACGAGTAGCCCCGGTCAATATAAACCTCTGGCTCGCTGAACGTATAGAAGTCTCTCGTCTTGGCGTACATCATTACATTATGCGTGCCGCCGCTATGCTCTTCATTATCATAGAGCTTCGATGCCCAGAACACGACATACTCGCCGGTTGCCGGATCATAATGCGCCTCCGGCGCCCATGTATTGCCCGCAGCATCTGGAGACACCTTCACCATCCGCTGGTTCGACCAGTTGATCAGGTCGGTGGACTCCCATACCATCAGGCTCAAGCTTCCATACCGTTGTGCCCGATCCCAATTCCCATTACCGTAAATTTTCAGGTCAGTGGCAATCAGGTAGAAGCGGTCGCCCTCGGGAGAGCGGATAATGAACGGATCACGCAAGCCCTTCTCACCCAGATTGGAGGTGATGAGCGGCAATTGCTTCTTATCCTGATTAACATTCATTTCGTTCCATTTAAGAGCATTATTCCCTTCACTCAGTGCGAAGTAGATTTGCTCGCCATCTGCGGTTCCCTCACCTGTAAAATAAGTGAACAGGTAACCACCGTATGCTTCTTGCTTCGGCAGCTCGCGGACGGTCGCCTGGAATGCCTTCGTCAGCTTCTCGCTGCCGGATTGGATCGTAGCCGTCAATTGAACCTGCACATCGCCGCTGCCATTGGCAGGACGAGCAACCTCGCCAGTTGAGGTAATGATCGCCGGATTCGAGGAGGTCCAGGTAATGACGGAACCGTTCGCTCCCTTGGTCGGCAATGTCAGATTGCCGCGAACATCGTTCACATTGTATACCTTGAGCAAGCCTGCATCCAGCGTTGCTGTTGCTTTGCTAGTCAGGTTCTTCAGTACGGTTACTGTGAAGCTCTTCGTTACCGAGCGTGTACCATCGGATACCGTCGCTGTCAGCGTCACGGTGCTGTTACCCGCTTCAGCAGTTGGACGCAGCACGACGCCTTTATCACTGATCACACCAGGATCAGAGGACTCCCACTTAATGGAGGTTCCATACTTACCTGCTGCCGGGAACGACAGATTTACCGTCACCGCATCCTTGCTCGTATTTTTACCCAGGAAATCCGCTTCGGTGAGCAGATCCGCAGAGTAATCCAGCACGAGGCTCTTCACATTTTTACTTTGCGCTTCCTGCTGCAATGCAGCAACCGCATTGGCATCGAGCGCTCCCTTGAACAGTTGGAAGTCGGCAATCAGGCCTCCAAAGTAAGGGTCATTATAGAACGATTTGCCGATATAGCCGCTGATGCCGCTCGTATTGCGAATGTCGGCCAGCGTGTAGGCTACATTTCCTGAAGAGACCAGCTTACCGTCTACATAATACATCAGCTTCCCTTCCGTGCCGGACATGACCACAGTGACCAGCTTCCAGTCATTAGAAGTCAGCTTGGAGCCTTTGGCCGAAACCTCATTTCTCCAGGCATCAGTAGCCATCCCGAAGCGCGCAGTTGTATCTGCATTATAGGAAGGCGTATAGTACAGATATTTCTTATCGTTCTGTCCAAGTCCGAACAGCCATTCTGCGCCTTGTGTTCCCTTCCAGTTAATCAAGGCAGACACCGTAACGTCCGTCACGCCATTCAGTATGCCTGCTGGCAGTTCGATGTACGAGTCTGTTGTTCCTCCCGCAAAGCTGATCGCGCCAATATTGCCGCTCTTCAGCCAGTCGGCTTTGCCAGGGTTCACCCATTTACCGTCGAATTTGCCCTGCAGATCCTTGACTGTGTTGCCGCCCTCTATATTCGTGAAATCATAATGAAGCAGCTTCTCTGGCCCTGTAACAGGCACTTCCGGCCCATTCGAAACCTCTTCATCTGCGAGCGTTGCTACCTCCGTCTGCGCTAATGCACGGTTGTAGATGCGGAAATCATCGATTTTACCGCCAAACAGCGCATGCGATGCGTTTCTGGATTTGCCGATATAGTTCATCGTCGTCTCCAGCAGCATTCTTGGCTCCACATTGAATGTGCTGCTGCGCACCTTCTCCACGCCATCCACGTACACGACAGCGTCAAAGCCATCCAGCGTCACCGCTACATGGTGCCAAGCTGCGGCGGGAAGCTTAGAAGAACGCAACGCATATTTGTAGTTTGAACCTAGCTTGGTCGAATCGTCCGAGAACTTCTCGGTGAACGGCGTAACCAGTGCAAACTCCAGGCTGCCCGTATCGCCAGATGTGCTCAGATACATCGTATTGCGGTTGACTGACCGTGTAGGAGAAGAGAAATCAAAGATGCGTTGATTGGATGCACCCTGCTCATCCTTCACCCATGCAGCAACAGTCATCTTCTGCAAATTGAGCGTTTGAATCAGATTCTGCGGCAGTTCGACATAGCCGGATGTTCCATCCAGCGCAAGCGCTCCTGAGCCTGCCCCCACCTTATCCGTTGTCGAGATGGTGGCACCTCCGACCAGCTTCGCATCATGTCCATTGCCCGATTTGTCCTTCACTGTCTTATCTGTCACATCTGCCGAGTCAAATGTGTAATGTACGACAGGCTGCGCAGATGCAGTTGGCCCTGGAAGAGCATACTTGGCTTGCAGCGCATTATATTCTGCGCGTGTGATCGGAATGACGGTGCCGTGGCGCGGCCCTGGCGGCAGCGCGTAGGAGGAGTCAGGAAGCAGATTGTCCTTGAACTGCGATCCATCATCCAGATTGTTCGATACACGCACATGGTACGGCCACGAGTCGAGGAACATGTACCATTTATCTTGCTTGATGTCCTTGAACACAGTTGGCCCTTCATTGTTGCCTGCATGGCCGATCGTGCCCTGGTTGCCATTCCTGGTACCAGCGATCGGATCAAACTGATACCCGTTGGCGGCAATGCCATCCTTGTCATAGAAGACATTGTTCGCCTTCTCATAGTATACCTTGAAGCCGACCTCCGACTTCGTGAAGCGATAGATAGAGCCGTTATGCTCGAGCATCGTCGTATCGATCGTCGGGAACCCTTCGTCGATATACACCTTCGGTTCAGAGAATGTGTAGAAATCACGAGTCGTTGCGTAGTACATCACATTGTACTGGCCTGCCGGACTTCCGTTCGGGAATTTGCCATAGGTATCCTCTACCTTCATCGAGGAAGCCCAGAAGACGACATAATCTCCGGTATTCTTATCGTAGAACGCTTCAGGCGCCCATGTGTTGCCGCCCTTCTTCGGCGCGACCTCCACCATGCGTTGCTCGCTCCAGTTGACCAGATCGTCAGATTCCCAGATCATCATGTAATGGCTGCCGTTAATTTGGGCATCATCAAAGTTGGTGCTCTCGCCCATCTTCAGATCTGTCGCCAGCAGGTAGAACTTGTCGCCCTCTGGAGAACGGATAATGAACGGGTCGCGCAGTCCTTTCTCACCCAGTGTAGACTTGATGATGGATTGGCCATTGTTCAGCGCGTTCCATTTCAATGGGTCCTCGGCTGTTGCGAAGGAGATTTCCTCGCCGCCATTATATTCCCCGGTGAAATAGGCAAAGAAATACGCATCATAATCCAATGCTGCCGCCGCCTTCTTCACGGTCAATGTAAATGGCTTGGTCACCTGCTGATCGCCGCTCTTCACCGTCGCGGTCAGCGTCACTTGCGTATCCGCTTGTGGACGGACAACTCTGCCGAGCTGGGTCGTATCGGCTACCGCCTCCGCCGTTCCCTTCACAATAGACGGATGGCTGGAAGCCCATGTAATGTCCGAGCCTTCAAGACCAGTAGTCTCCAGGTGTATATTCCCCTTAATATTATCCACATTCGGAATGGACAATCTTGCAGCATCCGCCTGGACTACCTGTAAATGGGAAAACGTTTTCAAAACTGTCACTGTAAATGTCTTGGTCTTAGTCAAGCCCTGGTACGTCAGCGTAGCCGTTAGCGTGACCTGCTCATTGGTACCGGTTACATCCGGCCGAGTCACTGCGCCTGTATTGCTGATGACAGCAGGCTTGCTGCTGGACCAGGCAATCCCGACATTGTTTTTGCCAGTAGCTGGCAATGCCAGATTGTTCGTGATTGCTGAAGTGCTCGTGTCTGTTCCCGTTAAGTACTGGTCAACATCCAACGAATTATAGGCATCGTCAAGTGAAATCTGATGAATCTTCGCAATAGTGGCCGCCGCCTCTGTCTGCAGCTCTGTCACCTCCGCTTGGGAGAGCGCTCCCTTATAGATGCGGAAATCGCCAACCCGTCCCTTATAATAAGGGTCTCCGGTGAAGATGGATTTGCCGATAAAGCCGGAAAAGCTAGCAGAAGGGTTGATCAGATTGGCAAGCTTCTTGCCTCCTGCAGATCCCGAAGCAATCTGGGTGCCATCCACATAGTAGCTAATCGTATTGGTTATATCCGAGAAAACGATCGTAACCAGCTTCCACGCTCCAGCATCCAATCTGCTGCTGCTCCTTACAAGCGATTCTTCCGGCCAGCCCTTCTCAGAAATTCCTGTAATCGCCACTCCGCCGCTGCTATGGTTAGGCGTAGCGAAGAAATATTTATTCGTCTCTGGCGTTGCTACGGTGCCGAGGCCGAAAATCCAGCGATTCGTTCCATCATTCTCCCAGTTAACCAGTGCAGATACGGTAACTTCGGAGAGGCCGTTCAGCAGGTCTTTGCCGTCGCTGCCTTTCGGAATCTCTATGTATCCGCTGTTGGAATTCGAGTTGCCGCCATTGAAGGAGACATAACCAACCTCCGAATTCTTGACCAGCAATCCGTTGTTCTCATTCTTGAACACGCCGTCATAGGTTACGCTTCCGCCTGCCACATCCTTGATGATGAGCTGTTCGTTAACCTTCTCTGTCGTCTTCATATCATAATGAAGCAACAGATCCTTGCCCGCAAATGCAAGCGGCTGCGCTTCCGCCCGCGAAATTCCGGTCAGACCGGACAGCGGAGCTACCGTCAGCACTAATGCCAGCAGCAATGGTAGTACCCTCTTACGCCTCATACTGCAGCCTCCTTCGTCTTATGGGCCTGGTCCCGGCTTCCCTCATAGAGTGAAGCTGTACGATGGTGATAGCTGCCGCAAGTCGTCTGCTGATGAGTCACCTTCTTTCTGTCACTAATTGAAAGACTATCCTTCTTGTGAATACGCTTACTGTTCTTGTATAGACAGCCATCTTGAGAAGCCAGACCCTGTGAACTCCTCGTACATTACTCTATCCTGCTTTTACGTTTTGCTCAATAGAAAAAATTGCTTGGGAAGTGGAATATTTTATTTCTATATGCCAAAAGACCTACCTAGATATTCACTGTTATATAGATGTACCTAAAATGATTATATTAATATAAAATAATGTAATTTTTTATAACTATTATTGATTAATATTTCGTTGCACGAGATTATGAATGATGCAATATAGCTAATAATTCAACTTCCGCTTGCGCTTCCACGCCACAACAAAAGGTAATAGATGGGTAAAGAAATGGAAACAAAACAAAGAAATGGCCATTGTTGCACAAAGTAAGCGCTGTCATAATGGAGATGCATATGAGCCAGTCTAGGGCGGTCTGATTGAAACAGATGTGACCTAAGGGAAACAGGCTTATATGCAGAATCATACTTATTAGAGGAGTTGATCAATTAATGAACATCAGAAAGAAACTCATCAAAACCCTCGCAATGCTCACACTGATCCTCGCAATAGCCGTGCCCGCTAATGGGTCGGTCTTTGCATGGCAGGGCATGCCCATCTCCAAGCTCCATGTGAGCGGGAAGCATCTGGTGAACAGCAACGGCGAGCCTGTTCTGCTAAGCGGTTGGCACCAGCCAACGGGCGCCTACTGGACCTACCAGGACAGCAATTATTACCTGAACCGCAACGGCGGCAACCGACATGCAGCCATATTGGAATATTTGAAGGACATTACAGACACCTTTACGAGCACATCCGCTAAATATGGCAATAGCCACGGCTGGTATATGAACCAGGTGCGGCTGTTTATCGACCGTCAGGATATGGGGGATGTCGCTGCTGGCACATACAACTTCGCTGGCCTGCAGACGGTGACGCAAAATGTCATTATTCCTTATATCGAGTATGCCCGCACCAAAGGCTTGTACGTAACGCTAGGTCTGGACTTCACACTGGCTAACGATCAGGCCACAACGCCTTCCAATCTGAGCAAGTTCAATGAAATCTGGGGCTATCTGGCCTCTAGACCCGAAATTCGCAGCGCTGACAATGTGATGTTCGAGCTGGTCAACGAGCCGGTGCTCTCCTATGCGAACGGGCGCTGGGGAGGACATCCCTCTGACCCGCAATTTGTTGCATTCTGGAATGCACTGCGCGACTTCCAAAACTCTATGATCACGACGATTCGCAGCAAGGGCGCCGATAATGTCATCTGGGCCTCCGGCCTTGGCTGGGATCAATATTATCAGCTTTGCGCCAGCCATCCGCTCACTGATCCACTGAACAATATCGGCTATGCCGTTCACTGGTATCCGGGATATGGCGCCAATGACAACTATGCGCCATTGCAGCAGCAATGGGATACGAATATCAAGCCTTGTGCGGATCAATATCCGATCAATATTACAGAGACGACCTGGTTCAAAACACTGCCTGGCGATTCGAGCTATTGGAGCCTGTTTAATGGCAGCAATGAGGGCTTCGGCAAAAATACAAAAGCGATCTTCACAGCAGCCGGCAATGTAAGCATCGCCGTCCACATGAACGGCTTCCTGCTGGAGCCTGGCACGCGCAGCTCATTCGCCGATCCGACTGCCGGGCTGAAATATGACGGAAATGCAGCTCGCGATGGGATGGCTCGCTTCATCTTTGAGTGGTATTATGAACGGGCGCAGATGAACCCATGGAACGGGGTATGGAACGGGTTGTCATCCGGCTCCACCTACAAGCTGGTCAATCGTCTGTCTGGCAAGACGATCGAGGTTCCAGGCGGACAGAATACGAATGCATTGCAGCTCCAACAATATACGGATCTGGGCACCGCTGCTCAGCACTGGGTGGTCACCGACATGGGAACCTCCTCCAATATTTATCGATTGAGCAATGCAGGCTCCCCGGACAATAAAGTCATGGATGTCCGCAACGGAACAAGCAACAATGGCGAGGCGATTCAATTGATGCAGGATCTGGCCAATCAGCCTCAACGCTTCCGCATCATTAAGCTCAGCAACGGCTACTGGAGCATCCTGAACATGAACAGCAACAAAGCGGTTGAGGTAGCAGGCTCCTCTACAGCCAATGGAGCATTGATTCAGCAAAATCTGTACCGTGGCAATCTGAACCAGCAATGGCAATTGGTTGCCGTTAACTAAGCACACCCTAACCGAGCAAGGAGACAACACCTTAAGACGCCGTTTGGCAGCAGCCCCTGAGGGCCAGCCAAACGGCGTCCTTCCATTCCATCGCTATACTATGCTCTGCTGGCGATTTCCATCCGCCAGGCAGCGCCTGCTATGGCTGGCTAGTCATTCCACAGCTTCACACGGTCTTTCACAAATTTCTCAAATCCTTGCTCCATCCGCTCGACGCCTGCCTTTTCCAGCTCGGCCATGTACTCATCCCACAGCTTATCAAATTCAGATGGAGCTGCCAGGATGATTTGTGGAATCCTCTTCCATGTAATGTTCTTCAATTTTTCCTGCAATATGCTCACTTCACTGTCACTTGGCACCGGTATATTCCACGCTGCTCCCCATGGACGAACAGGGAACTCCTCCGGCTTAGGGAACAGCTCGATCCAGGTCGATACGCCATAGGCAGCGAGCGTCTCCTTCTCCACCTCGTTATACTCGGCAATAATCTGCTCAGGGAACTCTGTCGTATAATAGTTGCCCGTGGAATCCTTCACTCCATGTCCATAACGGCCGCCCATATTAATATATGTCCCAATACCCGACTCTTGCTGGAACTTGGCGGCATCATTCACCTTGCGATTGATGACGTCCTCCGGGATGATGCGCTTGCCGTCCTCGACGACATAGTGCTTGCCTTCTACTCCCCAGTTCACCAGCACCTGCCCTTCCTCCGAGCACAGGAAATCAAGAAACTTGATCGCAGCGACAGGATCTGGATTATCCACGGAGATGCCTACGCCATAGCCCGCCATAAATCCGGTTGGCCAATAGGAGGTGTCCTTGGTCTCTTCCGTCAACGTAACCGGATAATGTCCGTACCCATGCTCGAATTTGCCCTCTTTCTTGATCGCCTTCTCTCCGTCGTCATAGCCCCACTGCTGATCAATCAGCCCGAGCACGCGACCGCTGGCAATTTTTGCCTTGTATTGATCGGATTTCTGTACGAAGCTCTCCTTATCAAGCAGCCCCTCTGCGTTCATATGGTTCAGCCAGCGGAAATACTCTTTCTCTGCTGGACGACGATAATGGTAAGTGACCTTCTGGGTGTCAATGTCGATATTGGTCTCCCCATCATCGGGTCCGCCAGTCGTGTAGAAGGCCGGGTTGGTCACAGAGATATACATGCGCCAGTCATCTGCAATGAGCGAGAGCCCAATATTTGGATTACCATTCTCATCGGTTGGATGCTTCTCCAGATACGCCTTGATGGCGTTTTCGAAATCCTTGACTGTGCGGATGGTCGGATAGCCCAGCTCCTTAACAACACGATGCTGGAGCTCGAAGCCGCCCTCCGCCTTGAACGGCACATTATCCACCGCCGAATAGGTCGGGATGACATAGATCGATGGATCATCCAGACTATAGCGCAGACGCTTCATCTCCTTGCCGAACAGCTTCTTAATATTCGGGCCATGCTCCTCGATCAGATCAGTCAAATCCCGCATGCCGCCGGCATCGACCATTTTGTTAATGCTGCCCTTGGCGCTAATCAAATCTGGGAACGTTCCGCTTGAGGCGATCAGCGCTGATTTCTGTTGCGCGTCGCCGACTGCAAATTCCGCCTTCAGCTTTATCCCCGTCTTCTCGGTAATGACGCGACCCACCTCGTCCTCCATACCCGCCCAATTCGGGCTCGGGTCCTCACTATAGAACGTCATGACGATCGGTGCATTGCTTGCGGCTTTCTCTTGCTGCTGTTCTTTCTGCTCTTTTTGGGCACAGCCTGCCAGCAAAGCGCCGACCAATGTCGCCGCGAGCACGATCGCTGTCCATTTCCTCATCTTAGGCATTACATCTTCCTCCTTAGTTGTTGTTGTCCTTCACAGCCGAACTGAAGCATCCTCTGATCATGAACTTCATGCATCATCAGGTTTTGACAGCGCCAAGCGTCATCCCTTTCACGAAATAACGCTGCAGGAACGGATACACGACCAGGATCGGCACTGTGACCACGATTGTAATCGCCATCTTCACCGATTCCGGCGACACCTGGGTCATATTCGTGCTTCGATAATCGCCATTTCCGCTGTCCGTGCTCTGAAGTACCTTCATCAGTTCGAATTGCAGCGTCGTAAGCGTTTCGTTGGAGCCGTTGTACAGATACGTGTCAAACCAGGAGTTCCACTGACCGACCGCGAGAAATAGTGCAATCGTCGCTAATGCCGGCTTCGAGAGGGGCAGGATGACCTGCCAGAAAATCGTGAAGTCATTGGCCCCATCCAGCTTGGCTGACTCCTGCAGCGCATAGGGCAGTCCGTCGATGAACGAGCGGATCACGAACACGTTGAAGGCGCTCACCAGCCCAGGCAGCACATATACCGCAAAGCTGTTCATCATCCCCAGATCACGGATCAGGATATAGATCGGCACCATCCCGCCGGATACATACATCGTCATCGCTAGAAAGATCGAAACGAAGCGGCGGCCTTGGAAGTCGGGACGGCTCAGTGTGTAAGCCAGCATCGATGCGCTCGCCAGACCCAGCAATGTGCCGACCAGAGTGCGGAGTACCGAGATTTTGAAGCCAGTAAGCAACGAGGGGTAGGAAAAAATAATCTCATAGTTTTGCCAGGTTAGCTGGCGCGGAAAGATAGAAATCCCGCCCCGAACACTGTCCGTCGAATCATTCAGTGATAGCGCCAGCACGTTCAGGAACGGATACAGCGTCACCACCGTTACCAGGATTACAATCGAATAAACCACGGTATCGAAGATTCGGTCGGCTGACGACGCTCTCATCCTTGCAGCTTGTGTCCTCACTTGCAGCCCCCCTACATAATGCTTTCTTTCGTCAGCCGCTTAAAAATACCGTTGGCAGTGAATAGCAGGAAGAGGCTGACAATGGAATTGAACATATTGATGGCCGTACCGAAGGAGAAGCGTCCCATACTGATGCCATAATTAAGCGCATACAAATCAAGCACCTGGGAATAGTCGCTCACCAGATTGTTGCCAAGCAGAAACTGCTTCTCAAAGCCGATGCTGATCAGATGACCGATCGACATGATTAGCAAAATAATGATGGTGGTGCGGATGCCGGGCAATGTGATATGCCAGATCTGCCTCAGCCGACTTGCACCATCCACCTTGGCTGCCTCGTACAGCTCCGGCCCGATACCTGATATGGCGGCTAGATAGATGATCGCATTCCAGCCCGTCTCCTTCCAGACATCTGCGGCTGTCACGATTCCCCAGAACCATTCTCCCTTAGCCATGAACTGCACAGGCTCCTTAATGATGCCAAGCCACATCAGCAGCTCATTGACCGCCCCGTTATCGGTGGATAGCATCTTGCTGATAATACCCGCTACGACGACCCAAGAGACAAAGTGCGGCAGGTAGGATACTGTCTGGGCAAAACGCTTGAATACCATGCCCCGAATCTCATTGACCATAATGGCGAATAGGATCGGAATCGTGAAGCCGGCAATCAATCCCATAAAGCTCATCGCCAGCGTGTTGCGGAGCACAAGATAGAACATATCATCCGAGAAGAGCGTCATGAAATGATCGAGTCCGACCCACTCCTGCTCCCAGAACGGTCTGTTCGGACGATACCGCTGGAAAGCCATCGTCCAGCCCCAGAGTGGCAAATAGTGGAATACAAATGTCCAGATGACAAATGGAAGCGACATCAAATACAAATATTTGTTGCGCATGACCCCACGCCAAAACTGGCTTGACCGACCTTGCTTCAGATTGTTGCGCTGTTTCGCTGTAACCGCATTCATTCTTTCCCTCCTCTTGCCTCTGTACCACATTGTACGCGCATAATGCCAGGAGAGCTACCCGAATAATTAAATGAAAAATCATATAAAAATTAGCAACACCAACAATACATACTAGTATATATTGAATATTATTGCAAAAAAGCCTAGATTCAATATCTAGACTTGTTGGAAAATCCTATGTAATGAAGTCACAAGGGTCAACGACTGGAAGCGGTGTCCATAAGTCGCGAATTCACGATTCTATTCTGCCAGAAACACAGTCTCCACCACATGCAGGTACTCTATTATGTACTTGTCCTATTGGCGTTTTTCCACTCCGAGGGGGAGAGACCTACATACTTTTTGAACTTGCTGTGAAAGTAATCCACATGCGTGTACCCGACTTGCTCGGCGACCTCATATACCTTGAGCCCCTTGAGAAGCAGTGCCTTGGCTTGCTCCATTCGAGTTTTGTCCAAGAAGCTGTTGAAGCTCTCTCCTGCCGTCTGCTTGAACAGCTTGCCAAGATAGGCACTACTATAGCCATACAGCTCGGCGAGCGTCTCCAGCTTCAGGTTTTCACGGTAGTTCCGCTTGATCAGGTCGATGACCTTCTTCATCTGGCGGTCGCTCGCTGGACTGTCCAGCTCGCTGCAGAGCGAGCTTAACAGCACCGCCAGCCGTTCCATATATCGGATATAACGGTACTCCTTGGTTAAAGCGAGCAGCTCATCCGCATAACGCTGCTGGCGCAGCTCCACACTGCTCTGCCCCAGCTTGCCGAGTACCGAGCTCATCCAGCGCATATAGCAAGCCTTGAGCTCATTCTCCCCGCCTCCACTCCTAACCACACGGTCACCTGCGTCCTTCAGCAATGCATAGGCTGCCTCCGGGTTGCCCGCATCCAGCGCAAGGTATAGCTTGCTGATCAGCTCCTCCTCATCGACCACTGGCTTCTCCCCGTCCTCCTCCAGCTCTCTGCCTCTCCACTCCTCCTGCTCTGCCACGGCAATCAATCGCCCTCCCGGATGGAAGAAGAGCCTCCGCATTCCTTGCAGCGCAAGCTCATAGCAGCGCGCAACCTCTTCCCGGCGGCTTGCCACACCGCCTGACACAGCCGTTATCTCCACTCCGCCCGTTGCGGCTGCCGTCTCCAGCAGCTCGTACAGCCCGCGCTGACCCTCCTCGACCAGCATGACGAGATTGGACCCGAGCAGAACCATGATTGCGCGCTGCTTGAGCAATCGCGATAGCTCAAGCTTGAAAGCCGCCGCTGCCGCTGCATCCACCTCCAGCTCCTCGTGCGCCAGCAACCGCACCAGCACCAGCTCATACCGCTTCCAATCCGGCTCTTCCTTCAAGGCTAGCGTCACTTCCTGACCTGTTAAGCATGCAAGCAAGCAGCGCTCCTGCTCGAGCTCGACCGCACTGGCGCTCCGCTGCTGATCACTGTCCAGCTCCACACGCAGCCGCTGCAGATTGGCGATCAGCTCCTCCTCATCGACCGGCTTGAGCAGGTAGCCATCCATTCGCAGCTCAAGCGCCTGTCTAGCATAGTTGAAATCAGCATACCCGCTTAATATGAGTACATGCCGCTTGAAGCCCTGCACGCGCATAGCGGCGATCGCCTCAAGCCCGCTCATGCCTGGCATCCGAATGTCGATAATGACAAGGTCTGGCTGCACCTGGCTGCATTTTTCAATCGCCTCCAAGCCATTCGCGGCCGTATCTGCCACCACGTAGCCATATTCCTCCCATTCGATTAGGCTGCACAGTCCCTCCCTAATCATTCGCTCATCATCTACCACCAGCACTTTATACATCTAATTCCCCCTGTTAGGTATCGTAAACCGAATGCGTGTACCCATTCCTTGCCCACTGGCAATCTGTAATCCATGCTCCGGGCCGTAGGACAGCACCAGTCTCAAATGGACATTCATCATGCCAATCCGGCTATGCTCCTCCTCATTCAATCCAGCGAATGCCTCCTCAAGCCGCTGTACTAAGGCAGGCTCCATGCCAACGCCATCATCACTGACCTCAACCATTACCTCGTCCTTCACAGCAACCGCCCGGACAGTCACGCTTCCGCTGCCCACCTTGTTCTCCAGACCATGCAGTACGGCATTCTCAACAAGCGGTTGAATGATAAGCGGCGGCAGCTCCACGTCAGCAACCTCCGGGTCCATGAGCAATGCATAATGGAGGCGATCCTCATGGCGGAACATTTGAATATCCAGATAACAACTGACCATGTTCAATTCTTCAGCGATCGTAATGTACCGTTTGCCTACCTCCAGATTGCGACGCATCAGCTTGCCGAGCAGTCGGACGACACGGGCAATTTCCTTCTCTCCCTTCAAGTGAGCCTTCATCCGAATCGATTCCAATGCATTAAATAAAAAATGAGGATGAATCTGGCTCGCCATCATTTTGAACCGAATTTCACTTTGCTTGGCTTCCAGCAGTCTTTTCTGCCGATTGGACTCCCCTACCTCAGCCATGAGCTCCTGAATATTGGCAACCATCGCATTGAAGTGTCTGGAGAGCTGCCCGATCTCGTCATAACCGTCGATCTCCATAACCGATTTCAGGTTGCCCGTGCCAACACGGGTCATCTGCTTGCTCAGTCGCAGCATGCGCGAGGATAGCAATGCGGAGAAGGTGTGGATGAGCGCGATGGCGACGATGAGGCTCACGGTAATAACAACAAAGACCAGCTTATTAATCCGGTTCACATCCTGCATGATCGTATCAATGGCGAATACCGAGATGATCCGCAGGCCGTTCTCGCTGCTATCTGGCATCAATCGCTCAACTCGGACCTCGGATTTGCTGCCCTCCAGCACGAACTGGAACACACCGCTCTCCTCCTGCATGACATCATAGTCCCAATCGATGTCGTCAACTGCCAGCCCGGTCCGACCGGGACGATTGGCAGCCACAATCCGCCCCCCATCATCGACGATCATCGTCTCGAACGGCTCCTGGCTTACGATCTCACGCAGCAGCGCCATATTGACGTTCAGCACCAGAATACCGCTCGTGCGTCGCTCGTTGAAGCTTATCTTTTTGACCAGGCTCAAGTAGTGCTGTTTGTCCCGCTCATCCTGCATATAATGCCAGCTGCTGAAGCTGCTTCCTTCCGCCTGCTGGTACCAGCTCGATCTTCGAATCTGCTCTGTAGGCTGTAGAAACTGCCAGTTATCAAGCATGGTCGGATTGTCCATATAGAAGCGAATATTATTGATTTCCTTGTACAGCCGCAGAATTTCATTAAAATCCTGATATTCCCGATAAGCATTGACAACCTCATAGGTGGACTCGTAGCGATTGTTCACCACATGAGTCAGTTTACTATCATTGGTAAGGCGATACGCTGCATCAATTGTCACATTGATGACATCACTCGTTCTTTTTTTGATTCGCTCCACATTGATTGCGGTCTGCTCGCTTGCATTGTTGATCGCTAGCAGCCTCAGCTCCCCCAAGAGGACGAGCCCGGTGATGCATACCGGCACAAAAACGACGATGATGAAGGATAGATACAGCTTGGTTCTCATCTTCAGGTTGTTTAATATAGTAATCACATCGTTAAACAATGCTCTCTCCCCTGTCTTTTCCTACGAAGACTTCATACCAACAGAGCGTGAATAAAACAGTAACCTCATCGAGATGAAGGCGATTACATAACACTGCGCCGTCCCTGTTTCTCGGGGTGGCAAGGGCAGTTATATGAAATTATCGTCCCGGGCAAGACGACCTGAGACTAATTTGAAGACATGCCCTTGTATGGAATGTATTCATTAAGGTGGGTTAATTTGACTATACCTTATGACTCTCCTTTTCTCAACTCTCTTGCTTCATAGAGGGCGCTAGGTGTATCCAGCCTTCAGCAGTCGAATGACTGCCCCGCGCCCCGTCTGCGTCGACCCCGTCAGCCAGGCCCATAACAAAGAGCAAGCCAAGGCAGCGGCTGCCCAGGCTTGCTCTTTGTCGCTCATCTTGAATGGAGAATGGAGAGTGGACTAAGTGCCGAACTGCGCGTAATGCAGACGACTGTAGTGGCCGCCTACCTCAAGCAGCTCCTCATGCCGTCCCTCCTCAGCGATCCCTTCCGCTGTCACAACAATGATCCGGTCGGCATTTTTGATCGTAGCCAGACGGTGGGCGATAACCAGTGTTGTTCTGCCCTGGGACAGTTCGGCCAACGATTGCTGGATCGCTACCTCTGTCTCGGTGTCCAGCGCTGATGTCGCTTCATCCAGGATGAGAATCGGCGGATTTTTGAGAAACATCCGGGCGATCGCCAGACGCTGCTTCTGTCCGCCGGATAGCTTCACCCCGCGCTCGCCGATGACGGTCTCAAGCCCATCCGGCTGCGAACGGATGAAGTCGTCCAGCCGCGCTCTGCGCGCAGCCTCCCATACCTCCGCCTCCGCAGCATCCAGCTTGCCGTACATGATATTTTCCCGGATTGTACCCGCGAACAGAAACACATCCTGCTGTACAATCCCGATCTGCTTGCGTAAGGAAGCCAGCTTCATCTGGCGAATATCTACTCCGTCAATCGTTATGGAGCCGCCAGTGACCTCATAGAAGCGCGGCAGCAGGCTGCAGAGCGTAGTCTTGCCTGCCCCCGAAGGGCCAACGAAGGCGACCGTCTCGCCCTTGTGTATCGTCAGGCTGATATTGCCCAGCACGCTACTCTCATTCTCGTAGCCGAATGCTACATTGCTATACCGGATGCTATCCCGCAGTGGAGCCGCCTCGATGGCATCAGGCGCATCAGCAATATCCGGCTCAGTATCCAGCAGCTCGCAATAGCGCTTGAAGCCGGCAAAGCCTTGCGGATAGCTCTCGATAATCGCATTGATCTTCTCGATCGGGCGGAAGAACACGTTGGTCAGCAGCAGGAAGCCGACAAATTCACCAGCCGTCAGCTCGCCGCGGATGACGAACCAGGTGCCGCATACCATGACGAACAGGCTGACAAAACGCATCAGCATATAGCTGATGGACGAGTTGAGAGCAATCAGCTTGTAGGAGACGAGCTTAGTCAGCCTGAAGCGTCCATTGTTCTCATTGAACCGCTCCTTCTCGAACTTTTCGTTGGAGAAGGCTTGTACGACGCGGATGCCACCCACATTGTCCTCCACCCTGGCATTGAAATCCCCTATGTCCTTGAATAACTGGTGAATGGCCTTGGTCATTTTCTTGTTGAAGAAGACGACCAGCCAGATAATGACTGGAATAACGATAAAGGTGAGCACGGCCAGCTTCCAGTTAATGAACAGCATCAGTGTAAATGAACCCAGCAGCGTCATGACCGCGATGAATAGATCCTCCGGGCCATGGTGCGCCATCTCGCCGATCTGCATCATGTCATTGGTCAGCCGTGACATCAGATGACCGGTCTTCGTATTGTCGAAAAATCGGAACGACAGCTTCTGGATATGGTCGAACAGCTTCCTGCGCATATCCGTCTCGATATTGATGCCCAGCATATGACCCCAATAATTCACAATATACTGAAGCAGCGTATTCAACGCATAGATGGCCAACAATGCCAGACTGGCAGCCATAATCAGGCTCCAGTTCTGATCAGGCAGCAGCTTGTCCACAAAATATTGGACAGCCATCGGAAAGCCCAGCTCCAGCAAGCCAGCAATGACGGCGCAACCAAAATCAAGCATGAACAGCCCCCTATAGGGCCGATAGTACATAAAAAAGCGGCGGATCATTTCTGTCTCTCCTTCTATGATTTGATTATCATTCTCAACTACCCCCATATAGAATACTATCAATTGGCAATGTGGGTCTAGAGAAACTTTGTTGCCCTGCACCCGACATTATTGCTTGAGGCCAACTTCCAGGCTGTAGCCAGCCGCCAAATTCGCTGAGCTTATTGAACGCAGCGGCCAATTCGTATATGATATTGCAGAGGCTTGCCCTGTCCTGCGTCTAGCGCGTAGGCAGGAATTAACGGAAAGGAAGCTCCTGAATTGTCTATGAAAAACACAAATACGGCACTGATTCTTTGGGGATGTCAACTGCTTTATATTTTGTTTGTGCCCGTATGGTTCATGACAGCAATGATGTCGGGCATATTGGTGGATGGGCCGCCAGCGAACGGCCAATTCGGGCGGTTGATGCTGTATGTGCTGATCTGGATCTATCCATTTGTAGGCTGTCTTTCCGCACTATTCGGCTGGTTAACCTACCATCTGCACAAATTCAAGGCGGCTCGCATATTTAACGGACTGCCCATGCTATGGGTGCTGTCGCTCTCCTATGTGTTTCTATTCGTCTATCGCTAGGTATGACACATGGCTCTCCTCTGTATTCGGCTGCGGATTCTGTTCCGTCCGCTACATAAGGAGAGCCTTCGTCAGTTGTAGCTATAGTTGAGAAGATTCGGATATCCAGCTCCCCGGAGCACATCACCGGCCTGCTGGAGCGAGCCTATCAGCTTGGGAGAAGCTACGAGCAGCAATAAAGTTAAGTGGCTTTCTATCTCAAAAGGGACTGCCGTATGAGCGCTCCATGGCGTCACGCTAGCAGTCCCTGTGCCTACTCTCTGTCAATCGCCTTCCAAGCCCTAAGCCGTCAGTCTAGCCAAGAGCGATACTCGCCATAGCCTTCCTTCTCCAGATCCTCCTTCGCAATGAACCGCAACGCCGCAGAGTTGATGCAATAGCGCAAGCCCCCCGGCGCAGGACCATCTTGGAACACATGACCCAGATGGGAGTCCCCCTCCTTGCTGCGCACCTCGGTACGCACCATTCCATGGGTCAGATCCATCTCCTCGACGATCGAGGCATCATGCAGCGGTCGGGTAAAGCTTGGCCAGCCGCAGCCGGAGTCGAACTTGTCTCTGGAGCTGAACAGCGGCTCGCCAGAGACGATATCGACATAGATTCCCTCGCCCTTGTGGTCCCAGAACTCATTGCGGAATGGCGGCTCGGTCGCACTGTTCTGTGTCACCTCATATTGGAGCGGTGTCAGTCGTTCGCGCAGTTGCGCCTCATCCTTCTTGTAGCTCCAGTGCTGCTTAATGAAAGCATCACGCCCTGAACCCTTTCTGTACATTTTGTAGCGGAGCGGGTTCGTCTTGTAGTAGTGCTGATGGTAATCTTCAGCCGGATAGAAGACACCGGCCGGCGTAATCTCGGTTACGATCGGACGATCGAACCGCCCACTGTTCTCCAGCTCCCGCTTGGACTGCTCAGCCAATTCCCGCTGGCGCTCGTTATGGTAGAAGATAGCTGTGCGATAGGAATTGCCCCGGTCATGGAATTGCCCGCCGGCATCGGTCGGATCGATCTGCTGCCAGAACAGTCCGAGCAGCCTCTCATAGGGGAACTGCTGCGGGTCGAATGTAATCTGTACGGCCTCAGCATGCCCTGTCGTCTCGCTGCATACTTCTTCATAGGTTGGATTCTCCGTATGACCGCCGATGTAACCGGAGACGACCTTCTCAATGCCTGGCTGCTCATCGAACGGCTTAACCATGCACCAGAAGCATCCCCCTGCAAATGTTGCCAGCTCCAGACCTTTCTGTTCTAACTCTGTCATCTTCACTTCACCGCTTTCTTGCCGTTATGATGCAGGCAGGACGCAGGACACCCGCTCCCTTACCGGTATCGTGCTGGAGCGGCTGGCTGCGCCATCCTGGCTGTTCATGTTCCTTGCTTCCATTATAGTCACAGATACAGCCCACTGCAATCAAAGGCAGCTCGCCATATAACAGTACATAGCCTTTCACTCATGTAGCGTGTTGGTCCTTGCAGCTATTGCTGCTCACGCAGCTCATCCTCCGGGTCCCAGATTGACCAGGCAGCCTCCAAGTAATTGCCCGCGTCATCGCGGAAATAAAAGTACTTGGCCTCTCCTTCTCCGAGCGACTGCAACGGCTCCACCTCAACTCCTCCAAGCTTCAGTCGGCGGTGCGTACCCTCGATGTCCGGGCAGTTGAAGGCCAGAATCGGAAAGGGTCGGCCGTTGCGCGCCAGATACAAGGGTCGATCATCTTCCGTCTCCACTAGCAGCAGCGCCGCCGAATGGAGATGTGGAAAATGCAATACAGCAATCATGGAGCCGCGATCCTCGAATTTTTGAACCAGCTTACATTGCAAATGCTTCGTATACCATTCGATCGAGCTGTCGATATGTGTCGTTGGCGCATAAGCGTATCCAATACGTGTAAAGGTAAGATTTGAATTCATCCGTGCCGCCCCTCCAAGACAATAGAATCATTTCCATAATATTGTAACTTGTGGAGCATGATGAATGCCAGTCCTCATTCCTCCAGCATTACCGATGTCTCGGCCAGCTCCCTCCCGTTCACGAGGAGTACGATCCGGTGTAAGCCCGGATAGTGGCGGCGCGTGGTCAGATTCGCCCAGCGATGCTGACGCACGCCGCGCACCGTATGCCCGCCACCCACGGTTTTATCCGATAGCAAGAACAGCTTGCGCGAGACCCGTCCCCCTGACTTGACAAAATCGATCGCATACTCGATACGAATCCGAACCGGCTCCCCCTCCCGCACACGCAGTTGGTAGGATAGCTCACAGCTCCCGCCGATCGCAATCGTATTCGGCATAGCCGTCAGCTCGGCCACTGCCAGTTCCTGACTCGAATCTGCCGCGGTATAGCCAAACAACTCCAGCGCCCTTGGATGAGCCTTGCGGATCAGCGTCCTGCAGCCATGACGCATGATCCAGTCCGTATGGGGATGGCTTCCGAGCCACTCCGCTGCCAGATCGAGCACAGTCTCCGGGTTATCCTTGGCAATGTCGTTCAGATTATTGGCTACACTCTTCCGCACATACAGCGAGACATCTGACTTCAACTGCTCCAGTATCGGGATGATCGGCGAGGGATCATGCTTGAACATCGGCAGAGCTTGTCCCCATGGAAGCCGGGGTCGACATCCCTCGCTTGCCAGCCTGCGGATATGCTCGTCGCGGCTTTGCGCCCAGTTGGTCATCTGGCGCATCATCCGCTCTGGATCACGCAGCAAAAAAGGCCGTACCGCGAACTCGGATGATGACTTGCTGGTGAAGCGCTCCAAGGCTTGCATCGACAGATTGAAATTGTGCTCCTCCTGTCCGTATACCTCCACAAAATCCGGGAAGAACAGGTAGGGAAAACCCACACAGCTAGCATCAATGGCATAGAGGACGGACAGTGCTTCTTCATACGCCTTTGGCAAATGCTCCCCCAGCACGGTGCTGATTTTACGCATCCTGCCCTTCAGCTCCAGCTCCTCCCATGACCCTGCCGTTACCTCCGCAACAAATCGCTCGGCCGGGAACGGCGCCCATGCCCGCTTCACCTTGCCTGCAAACTCCTCCAAAAATGATACGTTGTACACTGCCTTCAATGGCTCCGCCATCTGGCCCCCTCCTCTTATTGAACGGCATCCCCCAAGCTACGCGCTATCCATATTAGTGACGTTACGCATACCAACAGATGAAAGCTGCAGTTCTCTATTCCGCCATCATAGCACATGAAACTTGACAATATCATGTCAGCTTTAAATTTTCTATATATTGTAATCGATTACAATTATATTTTATGTTTCATAAAATTACAAAATGTGTAATATCCATATATTCACTTGCAAATAGAGTACTGTGCATTCGGTATGTATACCATCTTCAGGAGGTGCAGCTTAATGAGATCAGTAGCAGATTATTTGGCTGAGGCATTATGCAGTCTGGGCGTCACCAGGAGCTTTGGCATCATTGGCAAATCGGTCTGTCCCGTGGTGCTGAAAATGGTGGATCACGGTATTGAATTTATCCCCGGACGGCATGAAGCAAGCTCAGGCTTTGAGGCAGCGGGCTATGCGCTCAAGAGTGGGAAGCTCGGGGTCGCCATCGGCACTTCTGGCCCCGGAGGCACCAACCTGCTTACGGCTGCTGCTCATGCCAAGGCCAATCATCTCCCGGTGCTGTTCCTTACCGGCCACCAGTCCATACAGGAGCTCGGCATCCCCCAATGCCAGGACTCCTCATCGTATCTGGCCGATCTGGCGGAGATGTTTCGCCCCGCCACGCTGTATAGCAAGCTGGTTGAGCGCGGCGATCACTTTGGCACCCTGGTTACTCACGCCCTTTCGCTTGCGTTTGGTTCTGTCCGAGGCCCTGTCCATCTATGCCTGCCGTTTGATGTGCAGACTGAGAAGCTGGCCTCCTGCTCGATCCATCTCCCTCAGCCTGAACCTCTGGTCAGCCTCGGCAACCATGATCACGCTATTCAAGCCATCCTCAATGCGGAGCGTCCGCTCATCATTGCGGGCAAGGGCATCAACCGGGCGGGTGCGCACTCAGAGCTGCTCCAGCTCGCCGAGACCTGCCAGATTCCTGTGGTCACCTCCCCGGGCGGGAAGGGAGCAATCGTCTGGGATCATCCGCTATACCACGGGCCGATCGGAGTCGGCGGCTGCGCGCATGGAGACCGCTTGCTCAATCACAGCGACCTGTATGTTGTTCTCGGCTCACGACTGAGCGACATGACCATCTGCAACCTCAAGCCCGAGAATCATCCCAGGACACTCCTCCAATTCGACTCTGATCCCACCTTTGTCGGGAAAATCCTATCCTCTCCCCACACCATCCCGGTTACCGGAGACCTGCGCGCTAATTTGCAAGGCCTTCTAAGGAAGCTTCCCAGCTCACCCGCGCCGCTGCCCGCCAATTCAAGCGCACAGCCGACGCCCTATGCCGAGCCTCTCCCTCAACTGACGGATCTGTCTCTTGCCTCCGTTCTACAGACGATGAGCTCGTTGCTGCCATACGACCATACCTTGTTCGTCGATGATGGCAGCCACGGCTTTCATGCTGTCAAATGGTATAACGTTCAAAAGCCCGGCAGCTTCATCTTCGACGCCTACTTTGCCTGCATGGGTAATGCCATCGGCATGGCGATTGGAGCCAAAGCCGCTTCCCCAAATGAGACCATCGTGTGCATCACAGGTGACGGATGCTTCATGATGCTCGGTGCCGAGATTCATACCAGCGTATGCCGGGGTCTACCGGTTATTTTCATCGTCGTCAACAACATGCAGCTTGATATGGCGCTCAAGGGAATGCAGAAAACAACAGGGCGGACGGATGGCACATTGTATGAGGTGCCCATGGACGTCGCGATGTTCGCTGAATCGCTTGGCGCAACTGGCATTCGCTGCGAGACCGCCGAGCAATTCGCGGCGGGATTGCGACAGGCACTGGATTCCAGACAGACCACGGTCATCGAGCTGATTACCGACCGCTCGGAGATTCCGCCCACCGCCCACCGTGTGCTTCATATGGATGAATTGGCAAGCAGCCAACGAGAGGAGCGTTTGCAATGAAAGAAAAAGTGAACAACGGCATGGAGCATTTCAGCCAACGATCCGGGGAGTATGGCACCCAGGCATTAGCCCCGATCAAGGAGCATTTCCCGGAGCTGGCCGACTATATATTGGGTCATGCTTACGGGGACATCTTCCAGCGTACTACGATCTCTGAGCAGTGGAAGGAAATATCCATCCTGTCCTCGCTCATCGCGATGGGACAATATGATCAGCTTGGTGTCCATTACGTGATGGCGATCAAGGTGGGCATGACTGTGGAGGAAATTAAGGGGGTACTGCTGCATCTTGCGCCATGTGTCGGCATTCCGCGCATCATCTCCGCTTTCCATGTGTTGCTGTCTGTTCTCAAGCAGCCCTAGCCTGGCATCACGGTATACAACAGCAGCCCGTTTATTGTCTTCCATCGCGCCATAACGAGTGCAAGGTGCAGCGCGGTGACATCGTACTGTTCTGGACCGTCGGAGCAGGCTGGCAGAATACAGCCTTTGTCATGCACTACTAACGATCATCATCCATGACGCAGTCCAGACGGCTGGGCAAGCTCCTCCAGCATGACCGACAACGCTTCATACACGTTGGGCGGATACTCCGCCAGACGGTGGCATAGATACAGATACCACTCGCTGCCATACGTCAGATAGATGCGTACCGGCAGTCCCTGTGCCAGCAGCTCTGCGCCGAGATCGCCACGAATGCCGTAGAGCAGCTCGTATTCAATCGTTGAGCCGAACTGCTTGCGAAGCTGCTCCACGAGCTGGGAATCATGAGTCGCCGCAGACACGTGCTTACCTGCCGCAACCGCACGCTCTACCAGCCGCACATAACGCTCGTTCAACGCTATAGAGCGTGGAAGCACGAGCTGCGCCGGCTCCTCATACGCTCCCTTCACAATCCGTATCTCGCCGTCTACCGCCAGCAGCTCCGCCAGATCCTGCTCGGTGCGATGGAGCTGCGCCTGGAGCGTGATGCCCAGATTGCGATGACAGGCTACGGCCTCCTTATATACGGTCAGTATCTCATCTGTCTTGGCAGACTCCTCCATACTGACAAAGATCTTCTTGCCTGTCCGCGCAGCCTCCGACGCCAGTCGCCCTAGCTGCTCAAGCGCAAGCGCTGGAGAAACCGCCAGACCGATGTGCGACAGATCTAGTGAGATGCGGCATGGCACCGGCACCATCTCGATGAGGCTGCTGAATTCATCTGCTGCCTGTCGACACTGGTTCGTCGAGACCGTATTCTCACCGATGTATTCAAGCGAGATGCGGTAGCCCTGCTCCAGCAGCCTCCGCCCAGCACTCATCGCCGCTTCGCGATCCTCGCCCGCGACGAATCGTGACGCCGCCAATCTCAAGAGTCGGTACAGTGCGGGAGTCTTCAGAATCTCCTCCTTCAGGCGCGGATTGCGCGCCACTGCCTTGAGTGCGGCGGACAGCCGCGCCTGCTCGGGAGACAGCCAATCATAGGTTGGGTTCATGCTCATCTTCTCCTTCCATAGGCCGTAGCCATTAAGGAGAAGTGTAGCATAGGCGCAGCACAGCCCTCTTGTACAAAATTGCTGCCTCGTTCAGATCCACAGCAGACCACCCGCCGCTCACACATACTGGCTGGGTGTCACGCCGACACATTGCTTGAACAATCTTGTAAAATGGCTCTGGTCATAGAAGCCCGCCTCCAGCGCGACCTCAGCAATCGGCCTCCTCCTCCGCAGCTCCCGCTTCGCATAATTAATGCGCAACAGGTTCTGATACAGATGCGGCGGCACATGATGATCCCGCTTGAACAGATGGATCAGCCTGAACTTGCTCAGTCCGGTAAGCTGCTGCAGATCATCCAGAGTCACCTTTTGCAGATAGCATTCCTCCAGATAGGCACGAATGGATTGTGAATGACGGCTGTCCGCAGCGCGAACCGCCGCAGCCTCCTCACGATCATGCTCCTCCCCTACGAGCAGCCTGCGAAACAGCCGCACAGCAGTGATCTCCAGAGCGAGTGCCGTACTTCCGCGCCGCAGCTCATGCGCCAACTGACGCATGAGCCTGGCAGGAAGATGGCTCGATTCCCCGCTAAGATGCTTGAACTGCATGCTGCTGTCTTCCACCCCTAATCCGGCGATCCACTGCGGCTGAACGAACAGCATCTGATACCGCCATACTTCATGCGGCCGTGGATTGCAGCAATGCGGCATATGAGCCGGAATGAGCAGCAGATCCTCTCTGCCAAGAGACACTTCCTGTCCATCGCACCAGATGACGCTATCCCCTTCCTCGATCAGCCCGAGCGACCATTCCTCATGGAAGTGCTTCTTATAGGACACGCCTAGCGATTCACACACCTTGAGTTCCAGAAACGGCAACTCAGGATGGCTATAAAAGGTGATGTCAGACCTCATTACCGCTTATCCTTCCAGAAGTTGAGCGGCTCCATATCCTTCGTCAACGCTTCAAAGCGGTAGCCCTCTGCCTCCAGCCTCTCAAGCAGCTTAGGCAGTATCGATACCGTCGTCGCCTGATCATGCATCAGAATGACCGGCGTCGTCCCTTGCTTCTTGAGCTTGTTGACTGCCGAGACGACCCCGTCATAGATCGCCTGTGGATTGCGCGGATGCTTCCAGTCCAGGCTGTCCACGTTCCAATCCCACAAATGATAGCCTTCCTTAGCCAGCTTGTCCCGATAGCTCTGCGTCAGATACGGCTTGCTGCCATAAGGCGAACGGATCAGCGAGGTTTCGACGCCAGTGAGCTTGTTGAGCTTATCCCGCGCATCATTCATCTCCTTCAACGCGGAATCCGGGGACTTGTAGAATTTTTCCTTCACATGAGTCATGCCATGCAGCCCGGCACTATGCCCTTCCGCTACAAGCCGCTTCAGCTCATCAGGATGCTTGCCCATGTTGTTGCCGAGCATGAAGAATGTCGCCTTGGCGTTATATTTCTTCAGGATGTCGAGCAGCTCCTTCGTGTGGGCAGTAGGCCCGTCATCAAACGTGATGTAGATCGGCAGCTTCCGCTCGCTCTCCTCCTTCTTCACCAACGCCTTATGCTTCTCCACAAACTTGTCATTGCTCAGCTTTGCCTCGCTGTTTGTCGCGCGAGCCAGTGTCCCATCCGCCAACGTTGTCAGCTTGTAGCCGAAGTATTGCGTGATATAAGCAAACGGCACCATCAAGCGTCCGTCCCGTGTGAACATCCATAGCTTGACTTCTTTTCCCTGATCAACAATGGCCTTGTTGTCGCTTGCGTTCAGCTTGATGACCGTGGTGCCCTTGGACAGCGTAACCTGTCCATCATTCGCTCCGAGTGTTAGATTCATAGCCTGAGCCAATGGGCGCACAGGTACAAATGCGATGCCCGAATGCGTCTCTGGGGCTGTGTCCGGGAACGTTAGCCTTTCATCATTCACGCCAAAATACCTGGCATTGCCTAGCGAGGCATGTGAAGGATGAGAAATCAAGATTGTGCTGATTAACAATAGAATGAATGAAACCATAATGCCCTTTCTCATCATACAGACACCTCCGATATTCATGTGTTCTTGCAACTTCATATCAGCCAAAACCTTGCATGACTGCAACGGGCAACAGATCGCATGGTTAGCTAAATGTTCAAGCAAGCCTCTTACAATTACGTAGACGACACGCACGAACAAATGGTTCACACAATTTGCCGAGGCTTGAACAAGTCGCTTCGCAGCACAGATGGATACTGCTCTATGCTCGCAACCGCCTTGTTCTCTCGTACAGTACAATCTATTAAAGATAGGATAGAAGTCAAAAAAGAAACCTTCTCTATTATACATAGAAAAGGATGTGAGGGGGCAAACTTTTCTGTTAAGGCTGCAAGCGGCTGCGAGCAATCTCCCGCTCCATGAAGGTAATCCATTCTCTGGTCGCATAGCTCGTATAACGGCTGCCGCTCCAGATCATGCACAACTGCCAGTATAGCGGTGGATCAGACAACGGTACGACTGCATAGCGCGTCCTGTCCAGCCTCGTACATACACTGCTGGGAAGCAGCGTAATACCGTACTTGGCTGCAACCATCTCGACCATAAAATCCCATTGCGACGACTGAAATACGATGTTCGGCTCATAGCCTTGACCCTTGCAGGCTTCCACAATGAGATGATGCAGATTAAACTCCTCGCGAAATAATATAAAACGCTCTGATGCCAGCTCTCGCAGCTCCAGCGACGATTGATGAGCAAGCGGATGCTGCGCATCCAATACACACCGTAACGGCTCTTCTATGAAAGGCATCATATGAAAACGTTCCTGCCGATTGACCGGCAACAGCACCAGTCCGGCATCGAGCTCCCCCGCTTCCACAGCCGCCTCAATCCGCCGCCCGCCATGCTCCTCCAGTAACACCTGTATATCAGGGTACGTTTGATGAAAGCGTTCAATGATTCCCGGAAAGAAATGCCCCCCCACCATAGGAGGCAATCCGAGCCGCAGGCTGCCACGCTTCAGCTTGACCACATCCGATAGCTCGGCCATCAGGTGATCCATCGATTGAATGACACGCTGTCCCGAGCTTATAAGCGAGCGTCCCGCATCTGTCAGCTCGATCCGCTTGGCCGAGCGGTCGAACAGCTCCACGCCCAGCTCAGTCTCCAGTACTCTGACCATCTTCGACAGTGTAGGCTGAGCGACGTGAAGCTGCTGAGCCGCCTTGCTAAAGCTTCCATAGTGCGCAACCGCCAAGAAATAGTGCAAATGCCGGATTTCCATGATGTCGACCCCATCACCTATAATGATTTGGAATGAAAACTATTCTATATATGTATTTTACCTATATATCACGGTTCTGTACAATAAATTGTAACAACTGTACGCGCTTATGACGCGAGATCAGATGAAAGAAGGGAACAGCATGAACCGATCGCTTCAAACTGCCGAGCCGCTTGGCTCTGCCAAGCCGTCCAGTGCCTCTTATACGATTAAAGCCTCCATTGTACTGCCACCCGATACGAATCATCACGGCACCATCTTCGGCGGCAAACTGATGGCCTATATTGATGATGTAGCCACCATTGCCGCTACTCGTCATGCGCGGCGGCCAGTCGTCACAGCGTCCACCGATTCTGTCGACTTTCTGCACCCTGTTAAAAAGGGAGATGCGGTCTGCTTGTCCGCCTTCGTTACATGGACGCATCATACCTCCATGGAAATCTTCGTGCGGGTCGTGACCGAGGATCTGCTGACTGGAGAACGCAAAGTATGCGCCACCTCCTTCCTCACCTTCGTCGCTCTCGACGACTCGGGTCGTCCGGCTGTCGTGCCAGGAGTATACCCGGAGACGAAGGAAGAACGACGCTTGTATGAGACAGCCCCAGACCGCAAGGCAGCGCGCAAGATCAGGCGGCAAGAAAGCCGGCAATTCGCAGCGTATTTCGGAGCCGACTACCGGCTTGGCCAAACCCCGCGCTCCAACCTGCTCCAGCTCGTTGCCGAGGATAAGCATGAGCATGAACAGCCTCAGCTTAACAGCTACGCATCTGGCTGGGAGGCAGAATGGTAACCTGCTGATTGTCTGGGTTACTCATGTATAACAACAGCGGCCGGGAATAGCAATCCTTGCCGCTGCTCCCATCCAATCCATTCTGATCCAATCGCCAGTTGCCCCTCTATGCTCTCTATGCGCGGCGGGCACAGCAGGCAGGCGTCTTCCCCTGCCACCACCATGCCACAGGCACACTAACTTCCACAGCCTCGATGACCTTGCTTATTCCTCTACGTCCTCCACTTGCGAGAAGCGTTGACTTCAATCCTCTCTATCTCTCATGTTCGCCTGCCAGATCGCCCTGAGCAGCTATGTTGCTCGCAGCCTTCACTATACAGGAACGGTTGGACCCTTTCTGTGATCCAGCTTACATTTTCATGCTTTTCTACTCAAGCGTGCACGTGACATGCTCACAAGTAGGGAGCAGTATGTACAGAACCTGCTTATCCATGTTACATATTTTTACATATCTCTATGTTCAGTCTATGAATACCAATCTCAGTTGTTGAAAAGCGTCTATTTTGGCATTATGATAGATTTGAATATAGCAGATCATACAAAAAGGAGTGTAGAACGGATGATGCAGTCTAGAGCTGCTGGGGGGTCCTCCTTCACTGTGGACGACTATGATCGGAAAATTATGTCTGTCCTGAGCACCAACGGAAGAATTTCTTACACGGACCTGGCCAAAGAAATCGGCCTCTCCCGTGTAGCCGTGCAAGCCCGAATCAACACTCTTATCGAGCAGGGGGTCATTGAGCACTTTACAGCCGTCATCCATCCCGAAAAAATCGGATTACAGGTGTCAGCGTTTTTCAATGTAGAAGTTGAGCCTAGATTTCTACAGGAGGTCGCCAGTCAATTAGCCGAGAATTCTGCGATCACCAGCCTCTACCATATGACCGGGCCGAGCAAGCTTCACATGCACGGACTATTTGCAGACAATGAGGCGATGGAGAGCTTTTTGAAGGAGCAGCTATATGCGATGCCAGGCATTCGCAGCGTCGATTGTCAGGTGCTTATTACGCGGTACAAAAGTCGCATGGGGATGCGTCTATAGGCTTTGATAAGGAGGGAGCCCGCTCCCTCCTTTTTATGAGGCGCCTTACCTATATGACCTTTATTATGACAATATTTAAAAATCACTTTCTTTATTGTGCAATTTAATAAAATAATAAGTATAATAAGGTAGATGCCTATCTGAAGACAAATGAAGGGAGCTTATTCATGTCTGACAAGTTGTTCAACATTTTCTATCAATCACACATTGGCTCTTGGGCAATCCTGGTGCTGGTGTTCCTGATCACCTTCCTGCTCGCCAAGAGCGGCAAGGAGAGAGGAGCCAAGATTGTCGGCATGGTGCTGCGTCTGTTCTACGTCATCATGCTCGTCTCCGGCGGAGGGATGCTGTTTGGACTCTCCTTCCCTCTAATGTACATTATCAAGGCTGTACTGGCTGTAGTTATGATCGGCATGATGGAAGCGATCATCGGACGCACCAGGCGCAGGGAAAGCACAGGCGTATTTTGGGGCGTAATGCTCGTGCTGCTCGTGCTTATCGTGCTTATGGGCTACGGTGTTATCTCCTTCTAGCCCGCCGCTTGGCGGACAAGCATGAGGCCTTCTGAAGGCTACGTGTGTCTTCAAAAGTCCGCACCACAACAAGGGAGCACCCTGGCTTAGTCAGCCGGGATGCTCCCTGTTTCGTTCCGTGTAATTATCAGCCATCCGCCTGCTGCTGACATTCTCCGCACATACCGTAGATTTCAAAGCGATGATTCATAATCTTGAAGCTTCCCGGCAGATCCATCTCCTGCTTCATTGGGCAGTAGTCAAAGGTGAAGGTCTTCTCGCATTCCAGGCAGATCAGATGGTGATGATGATGCTTGAAGCAGCTCCCCTTGAATTTCAAGCCGCCCTCCATGAAATAGAACTGCTCCAGCGCCCCCATCTCGCTCAGCATTCGCAAGTTCCGGTACACCGTATCAAAGCTGACGCCCGGATATTTATCCTTCATCAGATCATACACGTCCTTAGGGGAGAGGAAGCCCTCCGCATCGGCAAAAATCTTGGCAAGCGTGCGCCGCTGGTCGGTAATTCTCCAACCGCTGCGGGACATTACAGCGATCATATCTTCTACTTTATCGCTCGTTGTCATCTTTATTCCCTCATTTAACTAGTGTCGTTAATTCTTATTGTCAATAAACCCGAACGAATTGTCAAGTGAGGCTGACTACCCGTCTCCAGCGCCACAACGGACTGCCGTTAGACGTAAGACTCTCTACGATTCTGTGAAGGGTTCACAGCGCTGTTGCGGAGCTGAGTCAACTTTTGTACAATGAAGTAGAATTATAGACCTATAACTTCATTCATCGTTGGAGGATGACGCAAGATGAACTGTCCGGTGTGCGACAATGTGACTATGCATGAGATGGAAAAAGACGAAATTCAGTATGGCGTGTGTCCCTCCTGCCGGGGGATATGGCTAGCGCGTGAGCACGTCGAGGCACTGCTCGCTGAGCTGCGCGAGATGGACGAGCCGTTCACCCAATGGCAGGCGGAGCAGGAGCAGCGCCACAAGACGATAACAACAACCGCCAAGCCCCTCGGCTACCGCCAAACCTCATACGATCACGGAGCATATAGAAACAACTATAGTAACGAGTATATTAGCAGATATGCCGGCAGCGGCAAAAAAAACGCCATTCACACGATTAGCGCGCTGTTTGAATAATGTCGCATCTTCCGTCTACCCGGCAAGCCCGGGCACTGACACCTCCGAGCAGCAGCGGCTAAGGCCTGAGCCGAGGCTGGAACTGAGGCCAGCCATGGTGGAACACCGTCAGAACCGGAGCAGCTACTCCCCAGCAGATGACTGTTTAAGCAAATGATAGATATAGTCTACGGAGTGCAGCGCATAGACCTTAGCTCGAATGTCCTGCCGCTCCAGTACGACCAGACAGGGGACACTGGCAATCTGCCATTCGCTGCGCAGCTCGGGCGCGAAATGAATGTTCAGCTTATACAGCGGCAGCGCCGCGGATGTCGCCTGGATAACCTCCAGCATCCGCTCCGCCAGCTTGCAGGTTCCGCATAGCGGCGTATAGAACAGCACCGCCTCCGTTCCCTGCATCGCATGGAGCCGCTGGCGTAGCTGCTGTTCTGTGATTTCTTGTAAGGGCATGAGGTCTCTCTCCGATCTGTCCATTCATTTGTTATTCTATTATAAAGGAGTTTGCTCTATATGTCGTCTTCACGTAAAGAGTTGGAGCAACAGATCATCCAAAGCTATCAGCAGGATGAACAGATGATGATTCTGGTGTTTGCCCAATGGTGCGTCAATCAGGATCTGGACCCCAAGGAGCTATATAGCCGTGCCTACCCTAGTCAGCCTGCTAACCCGAGACTTCAGCAGGCGCTGGAGCAGACGGTGCCCAAGGAGGAGGCTGGACCGATCCCCGATGAGACTCTTCTTGGCGTGCTTGCCTTGTACGGCAACGAAGATCTGGCCTTCGTGGTTACAGAGGAGATCGCCAAGCGGCAAGCCAACAGGCCGTTGTAGCGGCTTCGGCATGGATACTTCACAAGGGTAAGCGGCTGTCGATATCTTGATCAGTAAGCGATGAACATTGAATAAGGGCAGCCCCGCAGACATCTCTGTCATCCGGGGCTGCCCTTCTATTCATGCTCAATGTCAATCACCGAGCGCCTGCGTAATATTTAGCTTGCCAGCTTGGCCAGCTTCACAGCTACAACGGCTGCCATCTCGCGGGTTACCTGCTCGCGTGGCGCAAAGCGTCCATTATAACCGGTCATAATTCCCTGCTCATAGACCGCCTGGATAGCTGCCTCAGCATCCTGGTAGAACTGAGCGCTATCTGCAAACGCCGCAGCAGCTTGTGAAGGCTGCAGCTTGAATGCGCGAGCAATCATGATCGCCATCTCCTGACGGCTGATCGTCTGCTCCGGCATGAACCGTGTGCTCGTTACCCCTTGCAGGTAACCCAGCTCCTTCGCCTTCATCACCGCTCCGTAATACCAGCTTCCAGGCTGCACATCTGCGAAGATTGGCTGCATATCTGCAGATGCAGCCGTGTTATGCCCTCCAAGCTTGATCAGCAACGCGGCAAATTCGGCGCGAGTCATCGCCTGCTGCGGCGCAAAACGCAGCTCCTTCGCACTGACGCCACTCATCACGCCCTGCTCCAGCGCCTCGTAGACAGCCGCTGACGCCCAGGCAGAGATGCTCGCATCGTCCACATATCGCGCAGCAGGCTGCGCCACGCCATCTTGGTCTGTCATCACATAGAGGCCAGGCTGCCCGGAGACATAGCGCTGGTAAGCTGCGAGCGCCTGCAGCGCCTGCTCCGTCGCGATCTCATTGGACGGCTCGCCCTGCTTATGAGCGAAGCCGCCATCGCTATTGCGATAGGACAACAGCGCATCCAGTGCATCTTTGCCGGACTTCACGAACGTTCCGTCCTTCGGATTCAGGCCGAGCGCCGTCAACGCAATAATGACTTGAGCAGCACTCTCGCTGTTCTCATCCTTCAGTGATTGGAAGCCACCGCTTGCTAGCTGCTGCTTCGCCAACCACTGCAATGCTTTGTCGATGGCTGCTTTCACCTCAGCCCGGCTCTGATACGGCGCAAGTGCTGTCAGCACCATCGCGGTCACATCGACATCCGAGTCATTGCCCTCGCTTAATGTATAGCCGCCATCGTCTTGCTGCTGGCTGATCAGTACGCCAATCAGCTTGTCGCGGCTCCACTTGGCAGAGGAGTTGGTCTCATAGCTGCCGCTATCCAGCGTCAACAATGCGAAGGCAGGGCCATTGGGGCCTTGATTCATCATTCTCTCATGGTTGTAGATCGCTTCGATCAGATTATAGCCGCCAAAGCTCTCAGGGCGGCCACCTGCAGCCCGAATGCTCAGCGCCAGCCGCTCCAGCTCTGTGACCTTGCTGAACTTCCCTTGCTGCTCTGCAACAAGCTGAGCCGTGTCGGTCAGATACGCTGCTGGCACCGCCTGACCTGAACGGGCCAGCGCGAATGCTTCCCAATCGGTCAACTGCTCGCCAGACAGAATATACCGTGCGGCAGCCGCGATCTGCGTGGAGACGTCCACCGCATGAGCCGGCTTGCTGCTCACCTTGCTGCGATCAACGACCGCATACCATGTGAAATGATCGGTCTTTCCCGTCACCTGGCCTGTCTTCACATCGACCACGGTTGGCACCGGAATCCATTGCCCTGTCTGTTCATTCAGCCATACCATGACCAGTTGCTCAGGCTGCTTCGTCTGCACAGGCACCTGGATCGTAATCGTCACCGGCGTCTGGAATACCGTACCGGCCGGCGTGAAGCGATACAGGCCGGATACGAGCTCCGGACGGGTGCTTGGCTGCTCGGTCACGCTAATCGTCACGCTCTTCGACAAGCCGCCCGCTGGCACAGCCAGCTTCACTTCTCCCTGCGAGTCAGACAGCACCGCCTCCACATTCGGACTGAATGACTTGCTGATGCTCACTTCGTTGCTCTGCAGCTTCTTGGCGAGCTGCTCCGCTTCCACTGCGCTCATCGGCTGCGAGGCGTGAAGCACTGCCGTTGTTCCCGATGTCTTGTCAAGCGGCTGCTGGTTGCTTGCAGGCAGGCTGATCCGCTTGAAGCCTTCAGCTACCGTCGTTGGCTTGCTGCTATTGTCTGTCCCACCCGTCGTACCGGTGGTACTTCCAGTCGATGGGTACGAGCCGTCAATCGACGTCGTCTGATCACAGGTCGTTCCGTTCAGCGTATAGCACCAGGAAATGGTGTCATTCGCCTTCACCTTGTAGGAGCCCGCACTCTGATTAGGGTAGCTTCCGTTCACCGCATATTTCCAGCCACTGCTAGGATAGCGATCCGAGAATGATTCGGAGAGTCCGTCAATGCTGCGAACGTAGAGCGAATCGCCTGTGCCGCTCGCTACGTGCGCAATCCCCTTATCGCCCAGTAGTCTCGCCAGCACGCTATAAGCGGTATCATTCGCTTCCAGCTTCACCGATGTGCTGCTGACAATCGTTCCCTTCTTGCTATGCCCTTGCACTGCAACCGTCACCTTGTCCTCCGTCGGCTGGACGCCCCCGGAGCCCGACTCTTGAATGACGAGTGTCTGCTCGGCGCGGACGAGTGCAGGCGGCGCTTGCTCCACGTTGTGCTTCACCTCAAGCACATAGCTGCCCTTGGCAAGGCCGCTGAATGAAGCAACGCCATTGGCGTTGGTTACCGCCTGCTTGCCGCCGACCGTAACCGTTGCCCCTTCTGCCTTGCTGGTTACAAACTTCCAGGCATTCCAATCCCAATGCTGCTTGCTGACCGTCACCGTGAAGGACGACCCGGCCACTGGCTGCGAAGGGCTAACCTCGATAACCGGCAGCTCCGTCTGGTCGCCACCATAGAATACGACGACCTCATCGCTGTTGAGCAGGTCATACTCCCCGATGCCTACGCTTGGCCAATCCCACTGGCCGCCCCGCTTGACAGCGAAGCTCCAGCCGTCATAGCCGCCATACGTGCCGCCGGACAAGCCGTCAATAGCTTGAATGTAGCTGCCATACTGACTGTCCTTGACGACGGAGGAGAGTCCCTTTTGCTCCAGTACCGCCAGCAGACCCTCAAGAGGGCTGAAGGCTGTGGCTTCACCGGATGCGAGCTTGCCCTGCGGCCCTTCGATCCGGTATGCATTGGTCGTCTTCGTGAGCGTGCTCACCTTGAAGGAGGACTCATGGCGCACAATATTAGGCAGCTTGTTCTCGGCGTAGCTGCTCACCACCAGCGCATAGCTGTCGCCCGAAGGCAGACCCGCGAACTGGGCGATGCCGCTGTCATCGGTAACCGCAGTCAGCGTGCCGGCTTTCACCTGCACTCCGGCAGCCGGACTAATGACGCTCTCGCTCTGGTTCGTCTCGTTGTTCCAGGATGATGCCCACTTGCTGACCAGCACCTTGAACGGCTGACCGGCCTTCGGCTGAGCTGGTATAACCGTCGCCGACTGAACGAACGGCGTGCCGTAATCGCCGTAGTACAGCAAGAATTGATCGTTTTCCTGCGGTTGGAAGTCCCCCATACCGACATCCGGCATGATCCAGCTTCCACTGCGTTTGACGGCGAAGTTCCAGCCCTCCCACTCATGGATGACCTGTCCATTCGCCAGCCCATTAATGGATGTAATTATGCTGCCGAATGGATAGCTTGTGACGAGATAAGGAATGTCCTTGCTCTCCAGCAATTGCTTGACAGCCTCCAGCGCATTTTTGCCTGTCGCTGCCCCGCTGGCAATCTCTCCGTCCAGCCCTTCAATCCGGTACTGGCTCGTAACGGCGACCTGGCCGTCCACCTTGAGCGTTGCTGTGCTGCGCACGACTGTCGGCATCCAGTCCGCCACATAGCCACTGATCACAACCGGGTAGTCCCCAGCAGGCAAGCCCTTCACCTGCGCAACACCCTGTGCGTCCGTCGTGACAGCTACCGATCCGATCTCGACTTTCGCTCCAGCCACCGGCTTCTCGGCTTCGGCGCCTATCGAGTCTGTTCCGAACTCCAGCACCTTGCCGAGTACCTTGACTGTGAACGGCTCCCCATCCTGTGGCAGCACGGGATCGGTCGTGAAGGAGCTGACCACTGGCGCTGTCATATCAGCATAGTATACCGTGACCTTGTCCCCTTGCTCCAGCTTGAAGGTGCTCATCCCCTCCATAGGGAGAATGAGCTGCCCGGAACGCTCCACGACAAACATCCAGCCGTTGAAGCCCTGATAGCCTTCCTTAGTGTAGGAGCCGTTGGCAATGCTATTAATTGAAACAAAGAATGTGTTGTCGCTGGACAGCGTGTACGCGATAGAGCGCTGCTGAAGCAGCGTCTCCAGCGCCTGCTGTGCTGTAGTGGCGCTCACCTCTCCAGACGCAAGCAGCGCTTGCGGCCCCTCGACAAACAGGCTAACGCTCTGCTTCGTTGGAGCCTCCGTTGCGGTATAACGATACAGCGCGCTCTCGTCCTTCGTGAATAACTGGTACGCTACCAATGCCTGCAGTGCCTGCTCGGTTGCAAGCGCATTGGAGCTGCCGCCTGACAGATGCGCGAAGCTGCCGTCCTGCTGCTGATAGGACAGCAGTTGCTCGATCAGATTCGCTCCATTTTGGACAAATGACTCATCTGTCGGATCGATGCCGTAAGCGGTCAAGCCGATAATCAGTTGCGATACGCTCTCGCTGCTCGTCCGCGACGCCTTCTTCAGCCAAGCAACTGTCCGCTCTGCTGCCGTAGCCGCGTCCGGCTGATCCTTGTAGCATGATAGTGCCGTCAGCGCCATCGCCGACATATCGATGCTGCCAAAGGAACCATCGCTATCCTGGCTGGCCATGATCTGCTCCAGCAGCTTCGCCCGGCTCAGGTTCGCATCATCAGCCACCTTATAATCCAGAGAATCGTAGGCAAGCAACGCGTAGATCGCTCCGTTGACAACGCCTGGCTTCTGTCCTGTGTATAAGCTTTGGATCAGGTTATGACCCTCGATATTGGTTGCATCCAGACCGATTGCTCCCGCCGCTAATGTCAGTCGGGCATAGTCGGTTAGCGCAGGCGTGCTGTTATACACATTGGCTACAGCAGCCGCGAAGCCAGAGGTGTATGCAGCCGGAAGCGGCTTACCTGCTCGGCTCAGGCCGATGGCCTGCCAGTCGGAAATTTGATTTTGCTTCAATACGTATGCACTCACCTGGGCAATAGCGGCCTCCGCCTTGGAGGCCGTATTGCTCGCATCGGCCGCATAAGCGCGTGCCGGATGAGTGAGCGGCGAGATCAACGCAGCGCATACTACCCAGATGAGCAGTAGAGCAACCGCTGATTTTCGACTCCATTGAATGGTCATGTTGTTCTTCCTTTCCCGTCCGTAGTTACTTCAATCGAATCATTCCGTTCTTTATCATAAAGCGAGCAGGCGGGATTGTCCAGAACTATCCACTAGCTCGTTATGGCTCAAGTGACTGCACGTCTCCTAACCCATGCATACAAAAAGGCAGCCCTACCATCCTGAAGGATGTCAAGGCTGCCCTGTCTAGAATTTACATACATACTAACAACGATTGCTCGCCCTTATCCGGTCAGCGAGCCTGTAGAGTGCTGCCAGATCATGCCTCCCCTGCTCTTCAAACCGTCTGACCGCCTCCTCCACATCTACCAGCTCAACGGAGGATACCTGCTCTCCATCCGGTGGATTCAGCGGGCTTCCACTTAGCTGAACTTCTCCATAGCCTACCAGTCTAACAAATTCCGGGTGCGGGATATGAGGACGATAGGGAGTCTGTGCCTGCGAACGGCAATTGAACTGTCCAAAGACCTTGTAGGACAGCAGCTCTGCGCCAATCTCCTCCTGCGCCTCGCGCTGCAAGGCCGCCATGAAGCGCTCACCCGGCTCCAGCGTGCCGCCAGGCAGCTCCCACCTGCCGTCTGCCAGTTGAATCATGACATAATGATCGCCAACCAGCGGGATCAGACTCACATTGCTGATTCGTCTATCATCGCAGTTGTAATCCAGGGTGAAGAGAGCCTCGATCTGTCCCCAGTGAATGGGCGCCTGCAATACAGGCGGAACCTCCACTTGCCGCCGCGCCCCCCGTGGCTGCTGTTCTGTCTCCGTCAATTGCCCTAGCATGCGCTTTATCTCCTCCAGATCAGCCTTCATCTCTTTTTGCCTCATTACTAAGCTACACGTCATTCCAAACCAGACAGCCGCAATCAGCACAAGTCCCCAAGATCCGAGCAGCCAGATTAGCAGCAAGCTGCCGATGATTGCAGCTATCGCCCCAACTACTGTCAACAGACTCACTCCTTCTGACGCACCCCATATGCTTCGTGCTTTTCTGCTTCCTATCTTGCTTTCATAAAATCAATCGTACCAATATAATATCCGACCGTAATAAATACAGTGCACCAGATGATAGCCCCAAAGCCGGCAAACAATAGATATTTTCTTGTCTCGATCCCAGTAACGCCAGCCAAGTAGCATGTCAAATGCCTCACTCCTGGCACATAGTAGCCGAAGACGACCGTCCAGATGCCGTACTTTTGGAACCAGCCCTCCACCTTGGCAAGTCGCTTAGGCGTCAGCTTTAACCATTTGCCGTATTTCCAGAGCAGGGGCTTTCCAAGCTTCTTGCCGACAAAATAACTGAAGCTCATGCCAAACATCGCTCCCAGGAATGCCACCAGCACCGCCACACTATATAGAAGCACCCCCTGCGAGCATAAATACCCTACGAAGGTCATCAGTACCTCATCAGGGATCGGCAGGCCAATTATACCAAGAGACAATAATAAAAAGATAGCGATGTAGCCGTATTGTGTTATAAACTCTTGCAAATTTTCCATCTCTTGCTCTCCACCTGACTTAATTTTCCGACCTGTCCATTATAACGCATTCCCCACCAATCTGCTAACTCTAGTATACGAGTACGCGGGCAGGAAAGCTATCTCACGCTCAGGGGTCGCGCGGGGTCGCCCCCCCCCCTGAGCGCAATAGCAAGAGGAACAGACAACAAACTGGTCGCAGGAGAGCAGGAAATGGTCACCTCATCGGTTAATATCTGCGATGAATGCGAATGACCTCCCCCCAATGTCCGACGATGCGAATCTCCACCGCAGCCGATCTGAACACGCCATTGCTATAGGCCACCTTGAACAGGAAGGTATAGGCTCCATCCGGCAGCCCTTCCAGCGGCACCTTCGCCTCCTTACTTCCAATATAGCCCTTCCATGCTCCAATGGCAGATATGCCGGACTGTTCCTTCAGCTCTGCATTCCCGATCCCAGCCGCTTCCACACTCACCTTCATGGCTCGGGTCTGACTGCCTCCGCTTGCGTCCGTAAGGGTCGGATAAGCCGTCAGTACAAATCCCTCTCCTGCCCAGAACGTATCTTCCCCCCGCTCTGCCTTCGGATTCGCCTTGTTCCAATTGTGCCGGTACGTCTCCCACTCCGGTGTATGCGACACCTGAGCCGTCAGTCCCAGCGGCAGCACCTCGAGCGTGCCCGTGGCATCCGTTTCGTTCGGCGCCCCCTTGGCATCGGTCACACGGAGTCTGACCTGGTACTTCCCTGTTCGCTGATCCGTTACGCTGCCGGGAATCGAGAGATTCTCACTTGTATCGGTTTGGCGATACCCGCCGGGTCCCGTGATTGTCCACTGGTACGTCAGCTCATCACCATCCGGGTCGGTCGAGTCGTTCACGCATTCCACACGATCCCCTTCATAAGCCGGGTTGGGGGTACAGACGAAATGAGCAACCGGCGGCCGATTGGTCTCCACGTAGAAAAATTTCCGTTCGCTCCACTCGCCCCATTCAATGCCGTCATGCACCCGAACCTGAATGTACAGCTTCACTTGTTCAGGCAGATCAACGCTCGGTATCCACTTTCCGCTGGCACCGATACGCTCTCCACTATCCAGCAGCAGCACACCGCCATACTTGTAGATTCGCACCTGATACTGTGTCTGCTTATCCGCCTTGTCCGCATCCTGGAATGTCCACTCAAAGGTGGGGCGCAGCACATCGAATTTCGTCGGCCTGCTCTGATCGCTGCTCTCTGGAACCTGAATATCGGCCTGCGGCTTGCGGTTCACAACATATACCTGCTTGGTCATCTCCGCAGAGAGCCCCTGCGAGTCCTTCACGACTTGCCGAATCGCGAACGTGCCGATCGTGCTGAAGCTCCGTGTCCATGTGGTACGCGAGGCGCTTTGCAGACTTTCCGCCCCGTCTGCTGTGACGTTTCGCATGTAATAGGCGTGCTCCAGCGTCGTCCGGTCGCCATCCTCCAGATCATAGGCTTGCGATGCGATGACGACATCCGTATCGCGGTAGGTCGTAATGGGTGTTGTCGTAAAGCCAGGTACAGGCGGCGTATTCGCCAGCGGTGCATCCAGCCAGATTTCTTGCTCATACCACTCCGACCAGGCTGCGTATTCATCCTTGACAGATAGCCGAACCGTGTACAGTCCCTTCTTGGTAGGTCTGCCCAGCTTGCTGTTATACGTCTTGCCGTCTGGGTCTATGTAGGCCCACTTATGGCCCGTAATGCCTCGCGTCTTGCAGTAGTCAATTCCGGTGTCCTCTTGGGAGCAGGTTCCTCCTGGCAGCCAGCGGTCCGGGTCATAGCTGCGATCGGTATACGTGAGTACAAAGTTGTCATCCTGCAAGATGGTGAACAGGGCAATTGGCTTGCGATGAACAATGAATGTCCTCGAATACGCATCTGAGCGCTGCATATAGGCAGCGAACACGCTTGAGCCGGGATACCTGTAGCCCTTGGGTGTCGGATTGTCCACCGCCGAATAGGAAATCATATACTGCCCGACCCTGTCCAATTCCAGCAGCGGCTCTGGGTACACTTTCTCGTGATGCTTGGATAGTCCTGAATGTCCATCCTTCGCATCAAGAAATTTATCCGGCTGGCTGTGAACATACCTCCATTCGTCCAACGGCTCCACCTGTGGATCGCCCTCCACATCCTCAAACATGGACGTATACGTCAGTTGCTCGCCTACAATTCCGACATCATGAATCTGGTTCTCGTCCATGATCGGAACGGCCGTTTGCAGATTGCGGAATTTGGTTCCCGGGGCATTGAAGAAATAGCCGTAGCTGCCCTCCTTGAACGTCTTGTCTGTTACATCGAACAATGGCAGCCCTTCGGAACGAACCTTGATTTTATCCCCCCGTACCGATAATTTAATATGCAGGAATCGATCTCCCTGAACATTGATCGAGGCTGAACCGAGTGAGGTTCGCTTCCCGCCCACCATTTTCACCAGTTCGGCCTTGCTGTTCGTCAGCTCCAGCCTGTACATGTTCTGGTTGTCCCGGGCACGAAATGCAAAGCCTGACGGATGCGTGCTCACCGCCATCGACTGCTGGAATTCAAAGTTAAAGTCAGCATCGGCCATGACGGTATCCGTGTGGAGCACCTGTCCCAGCTCATCGGTATTGGTCTGTGCTGTGACCATGCCTTTGCTACTGTACAGGGTTTGTTTCACGTAAGATTTAGAGGTGAAATACGGAAATTTGGATTGACCTTCTTGTCTATAGCGCAGCTCCGTATACTTCTCGTCCAGTACAGCATAGAACTCGCCGTCGGCACCAAATCCATAATCCATAATTCCAAACTCACGGGTATCCGTATCTCCTCCCGAACAATTTCGTGTTCGATCCGGATATTGGCTAAAGGTGGTCACTGTCTTGACCAACTTCCCATATTTATCGACCACATGGATTTTGTTGAAGGAATCGACAATATAGGTGATGCCATCCTGAGAGGTGGCATATTTCACCTCTTGGTAGGTATATCTGGAGTAGGAGCTTCCCCCGTTCCATGGGCTGCAACTGCCGTCGCTCCAGCTATTTCTGAAGACTTTTTTGTCATACACCGTATAGGTAGTCGTCTGTCCACTCTGTTTGTTGTAGGATTCAAGCATCTCAGAGAGCGTCCTGGTGTCTGAGCTACTATACCAGTCACTATCCTCCGTTACGTTAATCCTCTTAACCGTAACATTCTCATCTTCATAGACTACGTATTTCGTGGTGCTCCGGTAATTGCCTTTGCTGTTTTTATCCTGAATGGTTTCCGCATCCACATCACTGCCCTGGCTCAATTGCACTGGCTTAGCGACTACGGCGGTTACTGGCTTTAATGTCTTGATGTCGTACCACCTGGTTGCCCACTGGTAGCTGCTTCCGTATTGGACGAGTTCCTGGAATCCAATCTTCGTCCCGTCTTCATTCAGTACCACACCATTATTGCTGCCCCGCCCCACTCCAAACGGAACGTTGGTGATCGAGCTGGAGGAATAGGCGGCGGAATTCTCATACGTCCAGGACTTCTTCCCGTTCAGCTCCGTGCGGGTGAGAGTGCATTTCCACTTCACATCATCCGAATCCCAGTCATAATAACGGCAAGCCAGATCATAGGTTCCTCCAAACACATCCTGGTACAAAAAGGCGCTGTACTCCGATAGCTCAGTTTTCTTCCATTGCTCGCCTGACCAGTACGGGGTGATCAGATCACTATTCGTCCTCAGTCTTTGATACGGGATAGAGCCAAAGACGCCTTGGCTTTGACGGGAAGACCCGCTTGCCCCTTTGTGTAGGTATGGCGTATCGAATAATGGTTTTGAACTACCGATGTACGCCTCCTGCTTCGTTGCCGAGGTGATGGCACTATCGGCTGGCGGTGCCTTATAAGGTGATTTGCCATGGCGATTCGCCAGGCTGTTTGTTTTCACATCATAGGTCAAGTACAAATCGTTGAGCTTGCTTAATCCGCTTGGCTGGGTCAGGCTCGATGTCGTCCACTCGTTCGTAAATAGTATTGAGGCCGGAATGACTTGGGAAATGTCAAATTGGGGCGGCTCCGGGCTTTCGCTGGAGAGTGAGAAGGCGGTTGTCGGCGCTTCATTGACGACCTCGACTTCATAAGTCGCCGTATCGCTTAATCCCCAATCCTCTTCAATATAGATCTGAAAGCGATATTTCCCTACCTTGTCAGGTGTGAATTTGTACGAACCCTTCACCCCAATCGGAAGCTTCTTCCCCGGCTCCTTCGTGAAGGCGCCGCTATGGTCTGCGTCGTACCAGATCGTAAGGTTGCTGACGACAATGCCATCATTGTCTGGACTATAAGACTTGTTCAGCACATCGATCGAGCCTCTCAGCATCCTCTCTGGCAGCTCCAGCTTCGCGACAGGCGGCTTGTCTGGAACGACGTTAATTGCTGCCGTAGCCTTATCCTTGGGCAAGCTGCGCACACCTGCACTATCGGTTACCTCCAGCTCCACAATCTCGGTTCCTATCTGCGTGTACCTGTCCTTCTTGTTGGTCCAATGGTAGTCCCTAATGGTTTTTTGCAGCGCGGCAGTGCTGCCTTGACCATGGATTGCATCGGCCTTGATCGGTCGATTGACGATGACTTCCGCTGGCGCTACGATGCGAGGAATCGGATTGTTCGGTACCACCTTGATGCGTGCGACCGATGTAGCCTTGGCGCCGAATTCATCTCGCATACTGGCAGTAATCGCATAATCGCCCGGCGTATCCATCACAATATTGTGATAGCCGTCCATGTTTTTATGGTCTTCGTACACGGTCGGAATCTGCTTCAGGAACGGGCTGCTCGTACTGTCGAAGTCGAACCCGTCAAAATACGTTGAGTCTCCGTCGGGGTCATATGGTGTTGGTACACTCGGATCGTATATGTAGATCATATTCATGACCGTACCTTCGACAACTTCATAAATCGGAACCGTTGGTGCGAACGGATAGACAAAAGCAGCCTGAAAGACGGGCGGCCTGTTGTTCTTCGGACCCGCTACGTCCAGCGTCTTCGGCCCGACCCACTCCGAGATCCCGCAGCTTGTGGTGAGCTGGATATATACCTGATGTGTCCCGATCCCGACAATCCACGGGTAAGTGCTGTATGTATAGTTGGAGACGGTGCCCATGCCCTGTACTGCGCTGGTGACGACACGGCTTCCGTCCCGTTCAATACGGTACTTATGCGAGATATACGTACAGCCGGATACCGTAATTTTGGGGGTAAAGCTGAACGAATCTCGATAGCTGATACTGCTCGGATCGATTTTAAAATCTACAGTATATCTACCTGAATTATCGGGTTTATTGTAAAAGAAGGTCACATATGCCGTCTTATTGGTGGTGGTTAGACTGACCGCGCGCGTATTATCGGTACTGTTCGTCACGGTGTTGTTGTAGCCGGTAAAGCTGAGGCTATAGCCTTGGATGTCACCGTAGCTATCTTTGGACTTGACCGTTCGGCTCGCTGGCAGACTGGCCACAACCTCGGATTCTTCCCCGGCTAACGTGTAGGTTCCGGTCGATCCAACTCGGTTCATGTGACGGATCTTGATCTCGCCGCTCCCTGGTGGCGGAGGTTCCTCCAGCTTGCTGTAATAGAAATGGATGCGATGGGTGTCATACTTGCCGTTGTAATAGATGTTCGGCGTTCCCTTCTTAATGTCCCCGGTCGGATCGCCCTCACTGCTCTCCTTATAGCCCTCGTATTTATAGTCTTTGTGACTTGAAGGTTTTTCCTCGTACATCTTGCCAATCACGATGTCCTTAGTGTCGGTAGGGAAGACAGAGGCCAGGCTTTTGCTGTCAGTCGTATAATGCTGGGTGATCATCCTCCCGTTCAGATGGAACTCGAAGACGACCGGGAAATAGTAACGATATACCTTTGTGCCGGGAGCACAGCGTTTTTGTTTCTTACCTTTTACAGTGACTTCTTCGCTGCAATAGGCGCTATTAGTCATATCTTGGTGGCGTCCAGTTGTAAGCTCGCCAGACAGGTTTACTGTAAAGGTGACCGCGTTGGTGCCTTTACCTGAAGAATTGGAGACTTGAGGATTGTTGACGGATTCGGAAAGAAATCGCTTAAAATCATCATAGTCTTGTCCTACCCTGGATTTGTTAAAGTAAAATTTATGGTTCTCGTTAGTTGTATTAAATTTATATACTTTTACATCCGTCACTGACCTACCAGGAAACGAAAAGGTATACGTATGGAAGAGCAGGTCGGCAGGAACGGTGTCTCCAGGGCCAAAGCTGGTAAACTTTCCTTTGGTATTACTCCAGGCTTCATAATACATGAAGCCTACAGCATACCTCTTATTCGCTACGGGATAGGGTTGAATCGAAGCATTCCCGAATTCAGGGAATGCTTCGACTGTTTTTAGATGGTCTAGCAATGGAAGAAAGGGCGTGACCAACTGTAATGTAAAGATAAATAGCAGCACCAATGACAGTTTTGTTAATCTATGCTTCATTCATCTGCTACCTCCACTCATTTTTCATAGCAATCAGAGAATCTGAAGTTAAATTGAGACCGATATATTCAATCTCCTTCAGCCAGGTTGTTTCAATATCGTCGTAGTAATCAATCGGAATATACTCTAGAGTAGCTGTTTTTGTGTTCTCTCTCGTATAAGCTCCCTGAAAACGAAACTTGTCAGTACGAAGAAGGAAAAGTGCATTTGACATACTTCCCCTATAATTGGAAGAAAAACGAACGTAATCTTTCTGATCCGATCCCGTTGACTTGTCTAAACGATATACAATTCGACCATTTCCTATTAGTAAGGGGAAATCGCTCGTCTCCACTAATCTTATGGTTGTCTTCTTTTTTCCATTTAATTTAGGATTAGGACTGTCAATAGTCCAGACCAAATCATCAGCCGGATAATACTTTGCATACGGCTTCACATCCACCGGATCAATCACGTCCTCCAGCCTCGGCACCTCCTGGCTGCCAATCCACACATACTGATTCGCATGATCCCATTCGACTTTTACACCCAGCCCCTCGCTCACAGCACGCAGCGGCACCAGAGTTCGGCCTCTGTCCACCATGGCTGGCTGTGCAAGCGTGACTGCTTTGCCGTTAAAAGACGCCTTCTTCGAGTCTCGTGTCAGCTTCAGCACCTTGTCCTCTTTGGTGATCGTGATGTCGTTGCCATCCAACTGCAGCTTGGCGCCCATCTTCTCCGCTACGAATCGGATCGGCACCAGGACGCTGCCCTCCACCATTTTCGGAGGCACATCGAACTGAATACGCCGCGCATCATAGAGCACCTCCAAGGATACGTCGGTTTTAAATGTGACCAGCCCTTTTATATCCTTATTCCCACCCTCTAATACCGCAGCATCCGCAGGCGGCATTGCTGCTCCACCCCCACCAAGCAACACAGCCGCAGCGAGTGCGAGCGCTCCCGTTGCTCTGCCCCCTCTTGCAATTAGCGATTCCTTCGATCCAGTTGCCCGTGTCCCTATCCATGTTTTCTTCATCACTTGATCCCCTCTCTGTACAATTCATTCCTAGCCCATCCGTGCCTGGCAGAGCAAAAAAAGCACAAGCAAACAAGGATCTCCTTGTAGGCCGGTGCTTCCGAAAACGCTAAAACATATCCTGTCTACTAGTATATAAAAGTAATGCTATAAATTCAACCATTACTACATATTATTTTCTATTTTTCCTATTCACCAGCTCTCATAGGCTTTGCTCTAATTGTTCTGTCCTCCAATCACTACAACGGCAGCAAGTTGAACATGACCAACGCAACACGGCGAGTATATCAATATTAACGCCAAAGCACCCCCAAGTTTCCCTCCATATCCTGCGACATGGAAGCAATGCTTGAAGGTGCTCTGAGTTCTCTTATTGCGGATCAGTTGCAACTGTCCAAAAGTCAAGAACGATTAACAGGTCAAGTCTGTTCATCCTAACTGCCGCATGATTTATTCTTCGTCCACCAGGGCTACGTGCTCCCAATGTCCGCTCTTCTCGATCTTGCGCGCCTGCAGGGCGAATAGTCCAGCCGCCACCAGCAATGCCAGTGCCGTATAGCCTCCGAGAATGCCTGCTTGCTGCCATACGATGCTGTAATCTGTACCGATCGAGATGATCTGGCGGAAACCGTTGATCGAATGCGTCATCGGCAGGAACGGGTGCAGCGCCTGGAAGAAGCCCGGCGTGAGCAGACTTGGGAACGTACCGCCGCTGCCGCCGATCTGCAGCAGCAACAGTAGAAAGGCAACGTAGAGTCCAACATTGTTCAGAGCGACAAACAACATGAACACAATCGAAAAGAATGTCAAACTGGTAATGAAGGTGAACAGATAGAACATCCACATCGATTGCACCTCAAGGCCCAAGCCCAGCAGCAGCACACTGTCCACTAGAACCGAGGACAAGAAGCTGACGATAACGACCACACTCAGCTTGCTGAGGAACCATGGGTAGCCTCTACGCGGTCGGATGGCCGCTTCCTTGAGTGAATAAGCCGAGGCAAACATCATCGCTCCCGCATAGAGAGCTATGCTCAGGATATAGGGCGCCAAGCCGACGCCGTAGCTCGGAATCTCATGAAGCTTATGTCCCTCTAGCTCCGTTGGAGCAGCGAACATGTCATACGTCTCTTCATCCGCATGAACACCCGTCTGATCCGCCCCATCCTGTAGCGCGTTATGCAGTTTGCCTGTGCCCTCCGCCAAGCTTTTGGCTCCATTGTGCAATGAGCCTGCCCCATCAGCCAATTGCCGCGAACCGGATTGCAGTTGACCGGAGGCATTGCTTAGCTCCTTCATGCCGCCAACAAGCTGCTGTTGGCCGTTGATCAGCTGGTCGAGCCCGCTTACCAGACTTGTGCCGCCAGCGGCGAGCTTCCCTGTGCCTGCTTGCAGCGCTTGGCTTCCTTGCGATAGCTCGACTGCGCCAGCTTGTGCCGCCTTCAGCTTGTCGCCAAGAGCGAGCAAGCCCTGCTCCAGTCCGCTGCCGCCGCTAACCAACTGCTGGGCTCCGCCAGATAGCTGCTGCTGCCCATCCGCGAGCTTGCCTGCGGCTGCCTCTAGCTGCTGCGCACCCTTCTGCAGCTCTCCAAGCGACGCAGATAGCTGCTTCAACTGTTCAGAGGCTCCGTCTTGTCCAGCGAGTGTACTCATCGCTTGCGCAAGCTCTGCCATTTTCCCGCTATAGGCTTCAAGCTGCTGTTTGAGTTGTGATGCTCCACTTGCTGACGACTTCAAGCCACTATCCAGCTTGCTGATGCCGTTATTCAGCTCTTGCGAGCCTCCGTGGAGCTTCTGCGCGCCCGCGCCTAGCTGCTGCAAGCCGTCTGCTAGCTTGACGGAGCCCTCCTGAAGCTTCACTGCACCGCTGTTCACCCCTTGCAGACCATCGGATAATTGGGCTGCTCCGCTTCTGGCCTCCTTCAGACCGCTTTGCACACTGTCGGCCCCGGTTGACAGGTCGGAGACGCCCTTCTGCAGCTTAACCGTGCTTGACGCAAGCAACTCCAGCTTATCATGAAGCTCCTTGGAGCCATCTTCGAGCTTGCGGCCGCCAGTATCGAGTTCTCCAGCAGCGTTGCTGGCCTTCTGAAAGCTCGATGATATATCGCTTAGACTATCGAACAGCGAGCGTGTATATTCCTTCGTTACCTCAGAATCAATTTGTTCATTGATTTTGACCATCGCAGCGTTGCTGATCTGCGAACCAGGATAGTTTTTGCCGGGGTTCGTATAATAATTAAGCTTCATTTTGATCGGCTTCTCGTCCATAACCGTCGTTGCATCCTTGGAAAAGTTGGCCGGAATCTCAATGACGAGATAGTACGATTCATCCTCCAGCCCTTTGAGCGCACTCTCCTTGTCAGGAAATGACCACTTGAAGGTCGTATTATCCTCGAGCTGCTCTACAAATTTGCTGCCAATATCAAGCCGCTTGCCATGATAGTCGGCCCCTTGATCGAGATTAACGACAGCAACGGGAAGCTGCTCTGTATTACCATAGGGGTCCCAATATGCCGAAAGGAAGATCAGGCCGTAGAAGAAAGGAACAAACAGCAATCCGACAATCGTGATGATGGACATTGGCCGACTAAAAATTTTTTTCCATTCCGCTTTGAGCATATTCATTGAAACCATCCCCTGTTATGTTAGCTTAACATGCATAAATCATAGCGTCTTTTATTTCCCCTGGATGAACGTAGAACTAAATTGTATTTTCGGTCATATAGAGAGAAAAAAAATAAAGCTTGCCCTGTATCTCTATGGCGGCGCACTAGCTCCCTCGCAGCACACCGCCCTCTTCTTGAGTGGGACACATCCTTAGGATGGCTCTTGTTGACTGACCCCATTCAAGAAATACAGCTCCATCAGATCTAATATTTGCTCATGAGTCAATGAATGACGACCCGGCTTATGATCCCATTCCCGAATCAATAACAAATACATCTTGACGAGCATAAATGCCGTCATCTCGGGATTGCTCGGCTTCAGCTCCCCGCGGGCCGTATACTCCTCCACCTTCGTCGTTACATATTGAATAATGGCTTCCTCGGTTTGCCGAATGCCCTCCATAGCCTCTGGCGTTCCCATATCGCGCACCTCATGCACTAACTGCGATATGAGCGGATGATTGCTGCGATAGGCCAACACCCCCTGCAGGATCGCTCGCATATTGTCCCGAAAGGACAGCTCAGGGCGGTAAGCCTGCTGTGCCAGCTCCAGCATCTCGGTATTGAGCTTTACCATAATCTCTTGAAACAGCTCTTCCTTGCTCGAGAAGAAGGTGTAAATGGTACCTTTGCCTACTCTGGCAAGCTTCGCCACCTGATCCATGGTAGTTGCCTTATAGCCAAACAGCGAAATGGACTGCTGAGCAGCCTTCAAAATTTCCTGCTTGCGATCAATATCGGACATGGCATCTCTCACCTCATTTCATATATTGACCAAAATAACATTACAGTTCTTGGGTCATTTAATGAAATGATTATACCTCGATTTTCATAAAAAAATCAACTGCTATTTTCATAATCGGGTATGACAAAAAGCATAGCTCATAGATACAAGCGTGCTGTGCATAAGGTATAAACAAGAAGCCGAATTCAACTTAAGACGCATGGGCTGCCTTACTGAGGTCAGCAAATGAGGAGGAAGCAAAGTATGAAGCTTGCTACAACATCGGGGGATTACGTAATGGTCGTCATCTCTGCTGCCGCCATCAAGGAATTCGTCGCCATCGAATGGATCGGTTGTGAAATGATCTATAACGTGCTCGAAAAGCTATCTCATCATCATATCGTGGCGCTAGCCGGGTCCATTATGTTCAGTTTCGTGCTGAAGCAGGGACTGCGACTTGTGAGAAGTCGCAGACAGCCATGCTCATTGCACGCCTAATGACGCCAGGAGAACAGATCCACATTGCCGAGGAAGTAGCCCATAATTATGAAAACAGTGCTCCATAACAAGGCCCCTGCCCCTGCAAACAGCATATAGGTCCGGGCACGAACACCGCTAATTCCTGACAGGTAGCAAGTAAGATGCCTTACTCCGGGAATAAAATAACCAAACACAATGGTCCACAGACCATAACGATTGAACCACCTCTCTACCCTCTCCAGCCGCTTGGGCGTCAGCTTGACCCACCTGCCATAGCGATGAATTAGCGGTCTTCCGAACTTTCGCCCGATCATGTAGCTAAGCAGCATGCCGCATAGCGCTCCGCTGAATGCAACAATCATGGCAAGGGGCAGCTTGAGTACATAGAGTGAAGCCAGATAACCAACGAAGGTCATAAGAACCTCATCGGGCACCGGCAAGCCGACAATACCGAGCGCGAGCAGACAAAAAATCGCAGCATAACCGTAATGTGAGATTAGCTCCTGTGCCATTTGCATAAGCAGTTCTCCGTTTCTTCTACTAGCTATAATGAATGAGCATCACGACTGCTTCTTGGCGGTATCGACTGCCCGAACCTCGATAATATCTAGTAGAAATACAAAGATAGGAATACCGATGATAAGCCCCCATACACCAAGATAATGCTCCGAGAACAGCAGCACGACAAAGGTATAGAAGATCGGAAGATGGGTCTTGGAAGACATCAGCTTCGGATTCAGCACATACGCTTCAATGGTATGCAGGATAACGATGAGCACCAGCAGGTAGATGAGATAATTGAATCCGCCAATCGTGTAAGCAATCGTTGAAAGCGGCAGCAGCGAAATGAAGACACCCGCAACCGGGATCAGTCCGAGCAGGAATATAATGACGGCCAGACCTAGCAAATGCGGAAAGCCTAATATCCATAAGCCAACTGTCGTCAAAATCGAATTGATCAGGGAAATCAGAATTTGCGTTTCAATGACCTTGCCGAAGGTATGGATAAATTTCGATCCGAAATAGCCCAGCTCCTCAAACAGCCAGCCAAGCTTGCTTGTCTTGAACTGTGCGGTAAACTGCGTAACCTTTGTTTTCTCCAACAGGAAGAACAGGCTCAAAATGAGCGCCAAAAACACCGTTAACGCCACATGACTAATCTTCACCACCAGATTGAAGCTGGGGCCGATCAGTTTATGAAAATCTACGGACTCCAGGTAGGTGAACACATACCGGGCAAAGTCCGTGTCCGGGGGATGCAGGTAGAACCGCTTAAAAAGCTTGTAAAGCTGCACAATCTGATCCCCAATAGGAGGAACAAGCTTGTAGAAGCCTATAATGATAAGCAGCAAAAGCACCATGTACATCAGTGGCAGGATGACTTTTGAAGGAACCGAGTAGAAACGGTCGAGCAGCTTCATAATATACATATGAAGGCTCCCCATCAAGAAGGTGAACAGCAATGTTAGCAGAACAAGATTCATCATGCCGCGGAGACTAAAAATCAGAAGACAAATAAGTGCTAAAATTAAAAAACGTTTGACATCCTTGTTAAGCAGCCAGCTCTTCAGGTCGAGCATTCTGATTCATCTTCCTTCGATTGAGATTCGCAAGCTACTACCCTCCCTTGGTTCCAGCATTGGCCCAATGAAGCGGAAATATACGTTACGTTCGTCCAAATTCGACATAACTTCATTATAACAGGCCAAGGTAGGTTTGGATACAAACCCTGATCAGGTAAGCCCCATTATGCTTGGACCCCCACAGCACAAAGCCCCGCCTGCATGATGACAGACGGGGCTGCGAGCTTAATCAGATAAATTTGCCATCTCGATAATCCTGGTAGGCCTGACGCAGCTCTTCCTCCGTATTCATGACGAAGGGTCCACGCGCAGCGATCGGCTCGCGCAGCGGCTCTCCAGCATACAACAAGACTCGCAGCGGCGTAATTGCCTCGATACGCACCGAGCTCCACTCGCCTGATCCGCCCTCTCCAAGCCATGCGGCTTGACGCTCTCCACATGCTATCCTGTCGCGTCCAAGCCTTGCTTCGCCCTCCAGTACAAAGATAAAGCCGTTATAGCTTGAGGGGAGCTCTTGCAGCAGCACGGCCCCCGCCTCCATCGTTACCTCCAGCATCGTCACAGGCACGATATTGCGAGTAGAGGACTGAACGCCGCCGGAAGAACCAGAGAAGATGCGGACAGACACGCCCTCCTCCTCACGCACCGGCATCGTCTCCGCCCGCAGATTCTGGTAATGCGGTTCGGTCATCTTATGTGAGGCTGGGAGATTAACCCATAGCTGAAGCGAATGAACGGTCTCTCCCGGTGCCGGGTCCTCCTTATGAATGACCCCGCGTCCTGCTGTCATCCATTGGGCATCGCCTGCCCGCAGCTCGTCCTTGCCATTCGTGGAGCTGTCATAATGCTCTAGCACGCCTTCCATTACATAGGTGACCGTCTCAATCCCCCGATGGGGATGAGTATCGAAGGAGCCACGTTGGAACCAATCCTCAGCAAGAAACAGGAAGGGATCATATTTCTCCCAATTGCCTGGCCCAGGCTCCAGAATAAAGCTATTCTCATGTCCGCGATGAATCTGATTTTTCACTGCGCTCCATACGTCCTCTATCCCCCGCTCGTAATGCTGCTTCTGCTTGCTCATCGCCATCACCTCTTCAATTTATTTAGTAACTATAATTAGTATAGCATGTTTCATTAGAAAAAGCACGCCTGCAACAGCGTGCTTGCCGATCATTACGGGTAAGAGGATTCACGATTATACGACTGCTCACCACTATGATATTGCTCCAGTTGATTCAGCTTTTTCAGATCGCTTCGCAGCTCATCCTTCGCACTCTTATCCCACATCTTGACACCGGAACGATACGCAGAGCGGGCAATCAGATGGCCCGCGACCGGCGCTGTCAGGAAGACAAAGACAATACCGAGCAGCAGACGAATACTGACCACACGATGTGTGAACAGGAAATAGATAAAGGTTCCGAGCAGAATGAACAAAATACCGAGTGTAATGCTCTTCGTTGCCGCATGGGATCGAGTGTAGATGTCAGGTAAACGTATAAAGCCCAGTGCGCTCAACAGGCTGAGCACAGTGCCAAGCAGCACCATACTCGCCACCAGCACTTCAATGATCACGGTTCCGCTCAATGACGACACCCCTCTCCAGAAATTTGCACAGTGCAATCGTGCTCAGGAAAGCCAGAATGCCGATGAGCAGTATCGTCTCCAGATACGCTGAAGTATCCAGCATGATCGAGAGTACGGCTACAATGCCGATGATACTATAGCCGATCGAATCGAGCGCCAGCACCCGATCCGGCAGCGCAGGGCCGCGAATAACGCGAAACAGCGCAATGACAATGGATATGGACAGTAGCAGCATGGATAATACCATTAATGCATCAAACATCAGCTTGTCACCTCCATTATGGCATGTTCAAATCGTTCCTTCGTCTTCACGATCGCATCCTCAAATTCGGTTACATCCATGGCATGGAGATAGAGTATGCCCTGCCTAGGCGCAATCTCCAGCACGACTGAGCCCGGCGTCAGCGTAAGCAGATTGGACAGAAGCATAATCTCCCAGTCGCTCTTAAGCTTCGTCTCCACCTTGAAGATGCCAGGTTGAATAGTGAGCTTAGGCCGGGTTACCTGTGCGATCACGATCGCGCTCGATTTCACCAGCTCTACATTAAATAACATGAATAATTTGAAAATCGACCATATTTTCCTGCCATAGAACGGCCCCGGAAAGAAACGCCGCAGTACATAGATCATGACCGCGCCGATCACATATCCGATAAAGAAGCTGAGCGTATTCCAATCATCATGAAGCAGCATCCAGACCATGGCAATAATAATATTGAGTAAAATTTGCAGCGTCACGTTGAGAGCACTTCCTTCCTGGCAGCTTAGGTTACATTCCGGTTTGCGGCAGAACTGCCTCGATGTACAGCATTGGATTCAGCATCACTTCGACGGCCTGCCCTACATAAGTCAGTACCGTCTCTGCTCCTAGCCCAAGCCCGATCAACAAGGCCGCCAGCATCGCCCCTGGAAGAAGATACCCTTTACCCGGCGACTTTTCTTCTCCTTCACTCAGAAGCGTTTCGCCCCAGAAGCTGTTAATGAAGATTTTCATCACAGAGTACAGCACGAGCAAGCTGGTCAGCAGTCCGATCGCTGCCATGACATAATAGCTTTGTGCTATCCCGCCTTGCAGAATCATCACCTTGCCTACAAATCCGCTGAGCGGAGGAACCCCGGCCAGAGCAAGCGCCGAGAGGAAGAACAACCAGCCTAGCGTTGGTCTGAACCGAATCAGACCGCTAATATCGCGTAGCCGGTCCGTACCGGCGATGCTCATTATAACGCCACCCAGGATGAAGATCAGCGCTTTGGCAAGCATATCATGAATCAGATAGAACACCGCGCCAGTCAGCGCCTCCCTGCTCGCCACAGCGACACCAAATACGACAAACCCGACAGATACAATAACATTGTAGGCCAATATACGGCGTATATCCCCATAGGCTATCGCTCCTACTGCGCCGAGAATCATCGTCAGCGCGGACATCCAGACGAGTACCGTATGCGTGAAATCCGACTGATGATAGAAAATCAGTGTAAACATCCGCATAATCGCGTAGATCCCGACCTTGGTTAGCAACGCGGCAAAGATCGCTGCGATCGCTGCAGGAGGTGCGCTATAGGAGCCAGGCAGCCAGAAGAACAGCAGCAGACCGGCCTTTAGTCCGAATACAATGAGAAACAGCAGACTGACGGTTGTAATGAGCCCATCCTGACCTGCAAGCGCCACACGCTCGGACAGATGTGCCATACTTAGTGTACCAGTAATGGAATACAGATAAGCAACGGCTACAATAAACAGCATGGAGGAGATGATATTGGTGATCATATATTTGATCGTCTCTCGAAGCTGCACCTTTCCCCCGCCAAGACTGATGAGCGCGTAGGAGGAGATGAGCATCACTTCAAAGAATACGAACAGATTAAAAATATCGCCTGTCAAAAAGGAGCCGTTCACCCCGCATAAGAGCAACAGCAGCAGCGGATATACATAAAACTTTTTACGATCCTCGCCAATAGAATGAAAGGTATACAGCAGGCAGGCTATCGTCACGATGGAGGCGGTGGCCGTCAAGAGCGCAGCAAGCATATCCGCTACCAGTGTAATGCCGTAAGGGGCCTCCCAGCCGCCCATGTTCAAGATCTGAATCCCATCCCTGGATATGCTCCCGATCAAGACGAGCGACGAGATTAATGTTGCCGTTGTGGCAACAAGCGTAATCGCCTGCTGCGTCCTAATCTGGCGCCGCAAAAAGAACAGCAGCACACCGGAGAACAACGGGAGAAGGATCGGTAGGATGACTAGATTATTCATTCGGCTCTCCCCTCAATTTTTCCAAATCATCGGTTCCAAGCTCTACATAGGTACGATACCCCAGCACCAAGGAAAAGGCAGTCAGCGCAAAGCTGATGACGATCGAGGTCAATATAAGCGCCTGCGGCACCGGGTCGGTAAATACGTCGTTGTTCTCACCAAGCAGCGGCGCCGCGCCACGCTTCAAGCCATTCACAGCCATCAGCATCAGATGGACACCATGCGTGAATAGTGAAATACCCAAAATAATGCGCACAAGACCCTTGCTAAGAATGAGATAGGTTCCGACAGTAAACAGGATGCCTGCAATAATTGTCATGAAAGTTTCCATATTACTCATCCTCGCCTATGCTTAATATAATGGTCATCGTCGTGCCAACCACTGCCAGATAGACGCCCAGATCGAATACGAGCGCAGTCGTAAGCTCCGTCTTGCCGAACAGCGGCAAATCCTCATACCAGAACGTTTGAGATAGAAACGGCTCATCAACTACCAATGAACCGATCCCCGTTAACAGAGCGATCATTAACCCGACGGCGCCGACAATTTTGAAGTCGATCGGCAATATTTCATGCACCGTCTTCACGTCAAATGCGATATAGAGCAGCACGAGCGCCGAGGCGGTAATCAAGCCGCCGATGAAGCCACCGCCCGGATTGTTATGCCCTGCGAACAGCACATAGATAGAGAAGGTCAAAATAATGAACACCAATATTTTGGCCGAGGTTTGCAAGATGACATCGGTGAACTTCACTTTTCATTCCTCCTTGCCTGCCGCAGCTTGATCAGGTTGTAGACGCCGATGCCCGCCGTGAACAGTACCACGATCTCCAGCATCGTGTCAAAGGCACGGAAATCAACCAGGATGGCGTTCACAATGTTCTTGGCTCCCGCAAGCTGGTACGAATTCTCGAAATAGCTCTTAATGGGCTCGAACAGGTTATGATCCTGCACCGATAAGCCGATCAGCGTAAGAGAAATACCGACGCCCAGCGAGATGACGAGGCTGGACAGCTTAAAGCGCAGACGTGTCAGCTCGCGCCGCATCTTGGGCAGATAATAGAAGCACAGCAGGAACAACGCGGTTGTAATCGTCTCAACTACTAGCTGGGTGAGTGCCAGATCCGGCGCGCGGAACAGCACGAACATCAGAGAAACGATATAGCCAACTGCGCCGACCGCAATGATCGACATGAGCCTGGAGGTGCTGAACACCACAAATACCGCAGCTATAACCATCGAGATGCCCAGCACATATTCGTATGGAGCAATCTCCGAATTGTTCTCCATATTAAGAGCGAACACGCCTTGGCCAAGCAGCGTCCCCCCCGTAAGGCAGATCATAATGATGAAGATATAGGACAGGTAATGCGCCAGAAAGCCTGTCATATACGTGTTCGTAAATCGAAGTGAAGCCCGTTCAATACTGTTCAGCCCGCTGTCATACAGACTATTCAGCGTAAAGCGGCGTGGCAGATTGTCGTAAATGCCCGACCATTTCTTCAGATAGATGTAGAGCAGTGAACCAAGCGCGATAATCCCTGCCGTCATTGCCAGCTCCATATTAAAGCCATGCCAGGCCGATATATGCACATCGAACGTCCCGCCATCTTCTACTAGCTGCGGCAGTATCGAGTGCATCGCAGGACGCAACAAGCTTGCGCCTACCACATTAGGAATGAAGAAGAACACGATGACCAGCAGCGCCAGCACGCCCGGAGGGATCAGCATGCCGATCGGGGCTTCATGCGGCGTCTTGTCCAGACGCTCCGGCTGATACTTGCCGGTGAATGTACGGAACACCAGAATCAGACAATAGACAAAGGTGAGAATACTTGCAACCCATGCAACGATCGGCAGCACCACCAGCCAATCATTCATGTTGCGAGCCGCTGTTAGTACCCCGGTGAAGAACATCTCCTTGCTCAAAAAACCACTGAATGGCGGCAACCCCGCCATGGACAGACCGCCAATTACGGTTAACGTGAACGATACAGGCATGATGCCCATCAGACCGCCCAGCTTGCGAATGTCCCGCGTCCCTGTCTCATGATCCAGTATCCCGATCACCATGAACAGACAGCCCTTGAAGATCGAGTGGTTGAATAGATGAAAGATCGCTGCTAATGCAGCCCCGGAGAACAGCAATGCCTGCTCGCTGTAATCTGCATTAAGCGCATTAGAGCCGATGCCGAGCAGACACATAATTAACCCCAACTGACTAATGGTTGAATATGCAAGCAACGCCTTCAGATCCGTCTGTCGAATCGCCATAAATGAGCCCCAGAACAGCGTAATCGCTCCGACAGTGGTGATGATCCCGAACCATTCGATATTGCCGCCGAACACGGGAGTTAGCCGCGCGACGAGATAGACCCCTGCCTTGACCATCGTTGCCGAGTGAAGATAGGCGCTAATGGGCGTCGGCGCCTCCATCGCATCCGGCAGCCAGATGTGGAACGGGAACTGGGCCGACTTCGTGAAGGCCCCTAGCAGCACCAGCAGCATCGCCGGCAGGAATAAGCCATGCTCCGACAGTTGCCCCGACATAGCGATCAACTCTCGCACGCTCAAGGTGCCTGAAGCTGTGTACAGCATGAGAAAGCCGAGCAGCATTGCAAAGCCGCCGGAAATCGTGATCAGCATCGACTTCTGGGCGCCGTAGCGCGATCTGCCCCGTTGATACCAGTAGGCGATCAGCAGGAAAGAGGAGACGCTCGTCATTTCCCAGAAAACATAGAGAACAAGCAGGTTATCAGACAGCACGATGCCCAGCATAGCTCCCATAAACAACAGTAAATAGATATAAAAATTATGCAGCGCTTCCCGTTCCATCGACATATAATAAATGGAATACAGGACAACTAGTGCTCCGATACCCGTAATAATAAGCAAAAGCAGCAAAGCCAAACCGTCAAGATGCAAGGTGAAGTGGATGTCCAAGGAAGGAATCCAGGGTATGGAGTGAATGACAGGCGCCATGGCGGGATCAAGAGGAAAGTATCCCAGGAAATAAACAAATAACAACAGAGGAATGATGAGCACGAACCAGCCGGTATGGACACGGCGGAAGCTCTTGTTCAGCAACGGAACGAACAGGGTGAACAGAAATGGCGTAAACACAGCGAAATGCAACCAGGACAACGTGGAACCCCCTATTTCATGTAGTTTAGGCTTGTTCCAACTTTGCGCACATGTGAAAATAGATGTGACAGACAGCTTATAAAATTGTAATATAAACCCAATTATTGATATGAATTGCAAACCGTGAATTTTCAAAAGTGCGCAAAGCCGGTCGTTCGAGCAGGCAAGGGCTTCAAGCAAAGTGTAAAAGCTGGGCGAAATGGGATTACTAAAACATTATACACTAAACCAATTGACAGCACCAAACAAAAAATGTACCCTGTTACTAATGTCTAGATTCTGAAGACTCTAAAACTGCTAGAGGCACAACTATTCTGATGAGGTGAGCGGCTACGTGAGGAATACAAAGATGGATGAAGTCATACTGGTTTGTGTCTATTATGGCCCGAACGGTGAGCGCCTAATTCGCAGAGGGGGCAACATTGCCAATATGCTGAATTGCCCATTGTATGTACTGACTGTTGATCCTCTGCCGGAAGACGAGCTTGATATTGAGAAAATCCACTACATTGCGAAGTGGAAGGAAGCGGCCAAAGAGTATAATGTCAAGGAATTTATTGTGAAATATAATGAAAAACGCCCTGTGGCCAAGGTGATTGGCGATGTCGCCAAGCAAAAGCATGTGACTCAACTTGTTCTGGGGCAGACAGCACAGAGCCGCTGGAAAGAAATTACCAAGGGTTCGTTCATTAATATTTTGCTGAATGAAATTCCATTTGTAGATCTCCATGTCATCTCTGTATCGCGTGAACTGAAGGATCAGGACGGATTCTTCGAGAAAGGCGTGCGCGCCTATCTGCTTCAGGACGATGAGGGCTATCGGCTGTCCTTCAACCATACGCAACAGGATGTGTACGAGGGCATATTCTATAAGGAAGTCGGCACAGATTTCAACAATGGCGTATTCAAGTTTATGAAGGATAATCAGATGCTTGAAGTACATGTATGCGATGATTATGTGAAGGATCTGAAACCGCTCCCCCCCCTTGCAGGCAACGAAAGCAAGCGGTGACGATGATTCAACGAAGGAGACATCTGGGGAAGTAATACTTTCAGCCCACCAGCTTAAAAAGCAAACACCAGAACGCTGATCATACGGCGTTTTCGGTGTTTGCTTTTTGTTTGAAAGTTTTCTCCTTGTGCTCCACGGAGAGTGGTTCATGCGCCACCGTACCGTGTCCTAGTTAATGAATGCTTTTCTTCTCCATGCTTCCACCCAGTACATCGGACACTTGCTGGATCGAGATGAATGCAGACGGATCAATCTCTTGAACCATCGCCTTCAGCTTCGCCAGCTCCAGACGGGTCACCACACAATAGATAACCTGCGTATCCACATTGGAATAACCGCCCTTGGCATAAAAATACGTCGTCGGCCGGCCGAGGCGATCCATGATCGCTTGCGAAATCTCCTCATACTCGCTTGAGATAATGGTAACCGACTTTGATTCATCAAGTCCTTCAACTACAATATCCATCACTTTTGCTGCAATATAGAAGGTGAATATCGAGTACATTGCCGAATCCGGTCCAAATAAAAAGCCGGCAATGGTAAAGATGACGACATTGATTAACATAATGATCTGTCCCACAGGAATACGGGTTTTCTTGGAGATAAGGATGGCGACGATCTCTGTGCCGTCCAGCGCGCCGCCATAGCGGATCGCCAGACCTACGCCGGCTCCGAGCAGTACGCCGCCATAGAGCACTGCCAATATTTTCTCATGAGTAAATGGTTCAACATGATGCAATATAGCTGTTGTCAACGACATGACAGCAATTCCGTATAAGGTGGACAAAGCGAAGGTTCGGCCAATCTGCTTGTAGCCGATAAACAGAAAGGGAAGATTGATGACGAAGATCAGAACGCTTAACGGCAGCGGGGTAATACTAGACAAGACAATCGAAATCCCGGTAATTCCTCCATCGAGCATGCTGTTAGGGACAAGGAAATATTCCAACGCCACCCCCATCAAAGCCGCTCCGAGCGTGATGAATATTATACGTTTTAGAATTTCAGCAACGGTATGTTTTTTATGAGCTCGAGCCATAACTACTCCTCCAATATGTATCCCAGTCTCTTGTTTGTTTTAATTACATTCTACAAGGGACAGACGGCGCTACGCCTGTCCGCGGCAATGGTGCAGCGCGACCACCATCAAATCTGTGGCTGCCTCCGTATTCGGGAATAGCTGCTGCGCCTCTGCAACCAGATCGGCCAGATCCTCGTCACTGTAGCGAGAGCTGAAGTGGGTCAGCAACAGCCTGCGAGCGCCTGCGGCCCTGGCGGCCTGTGCCGCATGCTGGGTCGTCGAGTGGCCGAATTCGATCGCCTTCTCCGCCAATGCTGCCTCAAAGGTCGCTTCATGGACGACCAGATCCGCATGATGACACAATCGGGCCACGTTATCACAAGGCTTGGTGTCCCCCAGTATAGCTATCACCCGTCCCTTTACAGGCGGTTCAGTAACCGTACTGGCCTCGATGATTGTCCCATCCTCCAAGACGATGTTCTCCCCTTTCTTGAGGCGGCCATACATTGGTCCTGCGCCAATGCCGAGCTCCTGCAGCTTCTCTGCCTGCAGCCGACCAGGCTGATCCTTCTCCGTAATTCGGTATCCGTAGCAATCAATCCGATGCTCTAGCGGCAGCGCCTCCACCATGAAGCGAGCATCTTCATAGACGAGCCCCTCCTCGATCTCATGAATATGCAGGTCATGTCCGAGATGAGTTTCGGAGATGGAGAGCGTCGTCTCCAGCCACAGACGAAGCCCTTTGGGGCCATATAGCGCAACTGGCTGCAGTCCCCCCTGAAACGCACGGCTGGATAGCAGTCCCGGCAAGCCAAAAATATGATCCCCATGCAAGTGCGTGATGAATATCCGGGAGATTCGGTTCAGCTTGTATGATGTATGCATCAATTGATGCTGAGAGCCTTCTCCGCAATCGAACATCCAGATGTCGTGCTGAGGCTGTCCAAACTGAATAATAAGGGAGGTGACATTGCGGTTTTTGGCGGGCCGCCCTGCACCGGTTCCCAGAAAGCAAAGCTCCATCTCTCTTCCCCCTTTCTCCGTCTGTTCGTGTAATTTCTTCCTGTTGTTGAGAATATAATGGACTTGACCATGAAGCCAAGCATTAGGAGTGACGCGTATTAATGACTATATCCCTGTACTAAAAAAACTTGGCTCCGTCCTGCTAGGGAGCCTCATTATTGTCAGCGCCATTCACCTGTTCATATTACCCCATCATATTATTGAAGGCGGCATGCTAGGTGTCGGTCTGTTAGCCAGCTATGCTACACCGATTCCATCCGGCGCAGCGATCATCATACTGAGTCTGCCTGTCTACGGCTTTACCTATTTCTTCTACAAATCGCTGTTTTGGTTCAATCTGCTTGGCGTCATCTGCATTTCAATCCTGCTTGAGCTCATGCCTCCACTAGAGCTGCCCTTGGCTCTTTCCCCTGTACTCAGCGCCTGGCTAGGCGGTCTGATGGTTGGCTCAGGTGTCGGCCTACTGCTACGCTCCCATATTACGACGGATGGTCTGGACTTACTCGCCCATCTATTCAGCTTCCGGGCAAAAGTGAACGTTGGCGTGCTTATCTTTGTTCTGGATATGCTGGTGCTGATCGGAGGGATGTTTGTACTTAGCAAGGGTCAGATTATTCTGTCGCTCATTACCGTGGCCGGGATCGGCCTCATGACCACCCTGCTCACCTGGGGACGAAGGCACTAACCAGCTCCGATTCGTCCAAGCCGCGCTGCTGCCTGACCCGCTAACGAAACCATGGCACACCTCCCGGCTGCGGCTCGGATCAAGTGTGAAGCAGTCGCTTTTGGCTCGTATATTATAAAATAACAGCATTTGCTATGTCAAAGCAAGCTTTTGTGCATCCAGATCGCTGCTTGCGCTCCCTCCCCCATCGCTATAGCGAGCTGCTCGGAATGGATACCGATGTCTCCTGCCGCCCAAACATGAGGCACGGACGTCATCTTGGTTCGCGGATCTGTCCATACATGACCATTATCTGCCACCTCAGCTCCTAGCTGCATGGCTAGCTCTGAGCGTACCCGGTTTCCTCCCATCGCCATAAAGGCATGGCTAACAGCAATATGCTCCCCGCTCAGCAACGTAACACCCGTCAATTGCCCGCCGTTCGCATGAAGATGCTGCACAGGGCTGTCCGCATAACGAATGCCGTGTTCAGCAAGCTTGGCACGCCGTTGCTCCCGCCCGGTTGGCTCTAGCGTCTGTTCCACCACAATAATATTATCCGTCCAATATCGCAGCGTCAGTGCCATAGCTGCACCTGCCTCACCGGAGCCGATGACCAATGTTGCGCGCCCTTTCACCTCGAACCCGTCGCAATCTGGGCAGATATAGATGCTCTCCCCCAGACATTCGACCAGACCCTCCAGCTTCGGGAGTCGATCCTTGATGCCAGTCGCAAGCAGCAGGCGCTTGCCGTAGTAGACTGCTCCGCTTGATTCCTCCTCCTGTACTGCCCATCCATCCTCCTGCCTTTCCACTCTATTGACCGTTCCCAGCCGGAACTCAATGCCCAACTGCTCTGCCTGTCTTCTCCCAAGATCGCGCAGATGCTGTCCACTTACGCCCTCTGGCCACCCCAGCACATTATGATAGGACCGGCACAGCACCGATCTTCCATCCTCTGCATCCAGTACAAGTGTCGCCCTCCCGTACCTTCCCAGTTGAATCGCCGCCTGCAGCCCGGCTATTCCTCCACCGATAATGATAGCATCATACAGCATCGCTGTTCCTCCTTCGATTGCTTCCCATTACGCTTTACCCTTTTACTATCCCCAAATGTATGGCATAATCAAATTTTGATCACCATCTATGGAACGGCAACAGATGGGGTAAAATATGGGAAAGACAATAATATGGAATGGAGGACCTATCCATGGATCAGCTTCTACTCGTCTTTACAGGCGGAACGATCGGCAGCATAGCAACAGGACGACAAATTGATGTCCGATCCTCTGTCTCCTCTGAACTGGTAGATCGTTATTTGCAACGCGCCGGCGAACATGCACCGCAGCTTACAACCATGCAGCCGTTCAATATTTTAAGTGAAAATCTGCTTCCGCAGGACTGGATTGCTTTAAAGGAAAGTATAGCAGACCAGCAGCCTGAGCGTTATTCCGGCATCATCATCACCCACGGCACCGATACACTCGCCTATAGCGCAGCAGCGCTAAGTTATCTGTTCCATGATACCCGTGTTCCAATTGTAATGATAGCCAGCAATTATCCACTGGCAGATCCCCGTAGCAGGGGCGTACAAAATCTGGAGGCTGCCATCGCCTTTATTTGCAGCGAGCGCCTGCCCGGTGTTTTCGTCTGCTTTGAGAACAAGCAAGGAGAAGCCCTGCTGCATCTTGGCTCTCGCATCCGTCAGTCTGCGCCATTCACAGACGAGTACGAGAGTGCATATGGGCTGCCATTCGGGCAAATGAAGGACGGCTGCTTCCATCCGGTAGAGCATGCGGTAAATCCTAAGCTAGAGCAGTTGACCCCGCTCTCACGCTCCCTGCTGCCGCAGGATGCCGCGTTTACGACCGATGTGGTCTATATCCAGCCCTATCCAGGACTGGACTACAGTTATTATTCATTTGACCAGGCCAACCGCCCGCAGGCCATCCTGCACGATCTGTATCACTCAGCGACGGCAGGGACACGGTCGGACAGAGAGGGACGCTATTCCTTGCCTGCCTTCATCCACCGCTGCAGGCAGGCTGGTATTCCTGTCTACCTCTGCCCGTTCAAGGAAGAGAATGCTCATCTGTATGCGACCTCCTCAGTGCTGCTGGAGGCAGGCGCTATACCGCTGCGGGGAATCACCTCGGAGGCGGCACTCGTTAAGCTGATGCTTGCTTATGGCACCCCTTCTCTGCATCCGATAGCAGCCACATGGGTACAGCATACAACCTTGTTGCACGAGCATATCGCTGCAAGCGCTGCAAGATAATACTGCGTCTAATTGGAGCCACTACGGCGGAATGTGCGTACTTGCGGCGAGATGCGGCCACACTAGAATATGGAGGGAATGCATGTGATTAAAGATATACAAGATGAGCTGCAATCACAGGAAATCGTCAGGCAGTTGCTGGATCTGCCCGATCCCGCGGCGCTTCAGCAGTTTCTGGAAGAGCTGCAGCCTTATGATGTAGCCATACTATTCAATGGCCTCCCTGCATCCGATCAGGTGCGGCTGCTCGCTCATCTTGACCTGGCCACCCTTACTGATCTGGTCGAGGAGCTGGAACGAGAGCAGCAGGTTGTCGTGTTCCAGATGCTCGATCCGGCAAGAACCGTTGAGGTTATGGATCGAATGGATAATGACGACCTCGCTCAATACCTCGGCTCACTGAGCGAGGAGGAATCCAGACGCCTCCTCTCATCCATGAAGCTGAGCGAATCCTCCGCAGTTCGCCAGTTGATGAATTATCCGCCTGAAACAGCGGGACGGATTATGAATAACCGCTATGTGTGGATTCCGGCACATTATACGGTTACTGAGGCCATCGCCAAAATACGCGACTTTGCCGAAATCTCGGAGGCCATCAGCTATCTGTATGTCATCGATGACAACAAGCAACTGCTTGGCGTCGTCTCCTATCGTGATCTCATATTGGCTATGCCTGAGGAACGCATACAGGATCTGATGTATACACGGGTCATCTCTGTACAGGTCGACACAGATCAGGAGAAGGTTGCAGATGTCATCCGCAACTATGACTTCCTTGCCGTGCCTGTCATCGACTCGGAGCGCCGCCTGGTCGGCATCGTGACCGTTGACGATATTATCGATATTGTCATCCAGGAAGCCGATGAGGATATCCAGAAGCTGTCTGGGAGCGGCAAAGACATCGACTTTCATACACCGGCTACAGTCGCTGCTTTTCGTCGCCTTCCCTGGCTCGTGCTGCTGCTGCTTATTGGACTTGTGTCCGGCTCTATCATCAGTCAGTTCGAGGATACACTTGGCAAGGTCGTCGCGTTAGCCTACTTTATGCCGATGATTGCCGGCATGACTGGCAATACCGGCACCCAGTCTCTGGCGGTCGTGGTACGCGGCCTGATCAACAAACAATTAAGTGCCAGGGAGGTTGTACATCTGATACGCAGGGAGCTGCTCGTAGGGATGATCATCGGTGGCTGCTGCGGCATCTTGATCACAGTGATCGCTTATCTGTGGCAAGGCAGCCTGATGCTTGGACTTACGGTCGGGTTGTCGCTGCTTCTTACGCTTATCATCGGCACAATGGCAGGAACTGTCATACCGTTGCTGCTCAGCCGCTTCAATGTTGATCCGGCCGTGGCTTCCGGCCCACTGATTACAACACTAAATGATGTGCTCTCGTTATTTATTTATTTTGGGATCGCTACGCTATTCATTCATTATCTTGTGTAACTGGCTGCCTAGATACTGCCCCAAGCATTAAAAAACCCGAGCTGTCGGTGATTCCACCAAACAGCTCGGGACCGTTTCTAGAATTGATTCAAACCGCTATATTGCCCAACCACCTTCAACAAAGGCTCCGCTAGAGGCAGCACAAATTGCATCGGACCTGTCACGTATTGTCCACTGCGATTATGAATGGTGACCTTGCGAACGTAGACTCTATAGGAAGGCTGATAAGCCGTGGTTCGGACATACTCCACATTTTCCTCACGCTTGCTGGTCAGTGTCACCCGTCTTTCTTTTAACTCACAGGGCGTGATACTGATGACATCGTCAAACTTTAAGTGATAGTTCAAATGCGGCTTATGAAAAACCAGCTCCTTCGTGGAGACGGTAATGCCATAATCCGTCTTCTTCTGAGACCATTTCAGTTCTCCATCCAGTTGCTTGAGCTGAATAAAATCTCGGTTCATGACGCATCCGCTCCTCTCCCCTAGCTTGTACGTTTATTAAGCATAACACAGATCTCCCCTTTAATCAGCCTCTTACCTTTTCCTTACAATCGGGACATATGCATCAAATTGGCGGCATGGCGGGCACCCGTACATACTGTATGTATGCCCTGCTCATATAGTATGCTGAGGTGATGAGCAACCGATGGTTAAGAAGAACTATCCCAGCCGCAGTATCAGAGGCAAACGGCGTGTTAACCGATATTTAGCCCAGAACACTTCACTTCGCAAATATGTGCCGGTAACCGTTCGTTTCAGCATACGCAATCTGACCCGAATGGCACAGCGCTATTCTTCACTTTATATTAAGCCGGATGTCGGTTCACTCGGTATTGGCGTGCATAAGCTGATCCGCCGCAGTGGCGGCTATCAGTTGGTGCTCACGCACAAGAAACGGCAGCTACACAAGGAATTCAGCACCGCATCACATGTCTATCGCTACCTGAAGGCTTCGAAGCATACGCCTCTCATCATTCAGCAGAGCATCTCCTTGGACAAATTCCAAGGCCGGCCCTATGATCTAAGAGCCATGGTACAGCGAAAACCAGGAGGACCTTGGGTGTGCACCGGAATTTTGGTCAAGATCGGAGGTAAAAACCGAATCACTACCAATTATTATCAAGGCGGAGAGATGCTCACCTATGAGCAATTTTTGCAAGCCAAAGGCTATTCCAGTACAGAGCGCTCCGCGAAGCAAGCCTATATTAAAGAAATCGCGATCGCAATGGCAAAGACTCTGAGCAAAAAAAGATCAGGCATGCAGGAGATGGGCATTGATCTGGCCTTCGATAAACATAAACAACTGTGGGTAATTGAAGTCAATACCTATCACCCGCAATTTCATCCACTCAAAAAAATCGCCCCTTCCATGTATCGGCGAATGATGCGCTATGCCCGCAGTTACGGACGGACTCGTGCTAAATGATGAGGGCACGAGCAGCCTCCATTCCTCAAGAAAACACAAAAAAGCCTGCCGCAAAATGCGACAGGCTCTCATGTGCTTGGCGACGTCCTACTCTCCCAGGACCCTGCGGTCCAAGTACCATCGGCGCTGGAAGGCTTAACGGTCGTGTT